>JAESFS010000034.1_pt1 | contig 271423 bp, 244 predicted proteins | sample 9269441 | NCBI WGS metagenome assembly JAESFS01 (sample SAMN14502548, study PRJNA617105) | algae metagenome | isolation source: Scytolyngbya sp. HA4215-MV1 and co-occurring heterotrophs from sample from... | place: USA: Laie Falls, Oahu, Hawaii | collected 2010-08-22
GTTCTGCCTCGCTCAGCACCAGTTCCCCGCGCGCAACGCTCATCGTTCAGCCCCGCCATTCAACGAGCCTAATCTGGCAAAGCCTCGCGAATCGCCGATACAACGAACTTCAGATTAAGGACACTAGGTCCGAGGCACCTCCCGCCCCAGCAGCCCGGCCAATCGGAGCGCCAATGCGACAGCGGTCAGCGTGGGGTTGGCCGCTCCCGAGGTGGGAAACACCGAACTGCCGGCAACGAACAGGTTGGCCGCACCAAAGACTCGCCCCTCGCCCGAGACCACGCCGCCCACGGCACTTGCCGCCATGCGCGTGGTGCCAATCTGGTGGTGCCCGTCATAGCATTGCGCCAGGATGTGCGCGGCGCGCTCCTCCTCAGGCACCAGCCAGCGCATGCGGCCGAGCCCAGTCGTCTCCAGCCAGCCAGCGAAGGCCTCATGGGCGCGGATTAGCGCCTGCGCATCCGCCTGCGAATAACGCAGGTCGAGCCGCACGCGGGGCAACCCCAGCGCGTCGCGCTCGCCGGTCAGCGTGATGCACGACGCCGGGTTGGGCAGGTGCTCGGCATGGAAGCGCACGGCATAGCGCCGGGCCGCATTGCGCTGGAAAAAACCTGGCATGCGCGGCCGCGCGAGATAGCGGTGATAAAGGAAGCCCGGCAGGAAGCCCGCCGTGCGCGGCAGATCCCGCAGCACGTTGAGGAGATGCGCGCCGTAATTCCCACCCGAGCCGACATAGTTGCGCCGCACCGATTCCACCATGATGCGCCGCCCCAGCGGCGGCAGCGACAGCACCAGATAGGCAAAGGACATGATGCCATTGCCATGCCCGGGATCGAGCAGCCGGGGATAGTCGGGCGTGAACGAGACATTGGCGAGGCCGAGGCTGCGCTGCAGCGCCACCCTGGGCGTAAAGCGGCGACGGGCATAAGTGCCGCCATCGCGAAAAAAGTCGATCCCGGCATCGAGCCAGGGGGCGGTGATGTCCATCTCGGCCGAGACGCCGTAGAGATGGCCCATGTAGTAACGCCCGAGCGGGCCGTCGGCACCGCCGTAACGGCCGGGCGCCGCCATCTCCCCGGCCAGCAGCAGTCGGGTGTTCTCCACCCCGCCCGCGGCCAGCACCACGCAGCGCGGCGCAAGTCGGGCGCGCGTGCCGCCCGGCCCGGCGACGCAGGCGGTGGACACGCGGCCATCGCTGGCATGTTCGAGAGCTGTGACGGTGGCCTGCAGCCTAACATCGATGGCAGTGGCGCGCGCCAGCGCAGGGCCGTGGGCGAGGTGGAAGCGCGGCTGCTGGCTCCAGCGCTCCAGCCGGTGGAAGTCGAAGCCCTCGGCGGTTTCGGGCATGCCGGCCAGGGGGGCGGAGAAGCGCGGCGGCCCCAACCCGATCAGCCGACAGGCCTCCTCCAGATGCGGTGCCACATCGGCGGCCGAAATCGGCCAGCCGCTATGCGGGATGGCGGGCCGCACCTCGAAATCCAGCGGGTCCATGGCGACGCAGCGCCCACCCCAGAGTGCTGAGGTGCCGCCGAGCTGGCGCGAGACGGCTATTTCCATCGACACCTGGCGGGAGGTTTCGGGGATCTCGGCGCGGGCGAGTTCCTGCGTCTCGCCGCTGGGCCGGGCCGCACCCGATTCCAGCAGCAGCACCTGCCGGCCCATGCCCTGCAGGGCGAGCGCGAGCGTGATGCCCACAGGCCCCGCGCCGATCACCAGAATATCCGGCGCCGCACCCTCGAGACCATCGATCCCGGTGCTGATCATGCCGCAGCTCTCCGCGCCGGCGCGGAGAGCTGCGGTAGCACACGGCGCACCGCGAGCGCGAAGCTGATCCGCCCGAAGACAAGGCCGAGCGCGCTGAGCACCGCAGCCCCCATCAGCCCGAACGCCGGGACCAGCGCGAGGCCCAGCAGCAGCGAGAGGCCGAACTGCCAGAGGCCGAGGCGGCGCAGCAGCGCGCCATGGCCCGTCATCGTCAGCATCATGTCCTGGGTGGGCAGCGCGACATTGGCGAGCTGCGCCACGGTGAGCACGGCCAGCGCCGGCGCCGCCACCGCGAAGCCGTCGCCCATCAGCCCGAGCAACGTGGCGGGGAAGGCCAGCATGATGCCGATCACCGGCAGGCAGGCCAGCAGGGCCAGCAGGCGGGTCTGCCGTTCCACGGCGCGCAGGGCCGCGAATTCACCGCGGCTGTGGTGGCGGGCGAAGGCGCCGGCCGAGACCTGGGCAATGCTGAGCAGCATGGTGTTGATCAGCATGGTCAGGCGATGGGCAATGCTGAAGCGGCTGACATCCACGGCACTCGCGAAGACACCCAGCAGCAGCACCGGCATCGACAGCAGGCCGACCTGCAGCAGATCGATCACCAGGAGCGGGCGCGCGGTGGCCCAAATCCCCTCGACCGCGGGGCTGGGGTGGTCGGAGGCTGCCAATGCCGGCTGGGCCAGGCCTGCCCGCCAGGCCTGGCCCAGCGCGACGGCACCCAGCACCCCACAGATCGCGAAACCCAGGGCCTGCAGCAGCAGCAGCGCCTCCAGTCCATCCACCCCCAGCAGCAGTGCGAGCAGCGGCAGCGCGGGCGGCAGGGCATTGCTGAGCAGCTGCGCCATGACGCCGCGGTTCAGCCCGATCAGCCCCCCGGCCAGGGCAAAGACCAGGCAGATCGGCAATAGAATGGCCGAAGCCACCCGCAGTGGCGCCGCCAGATCCTCCAGCCCGAAGAGCAGGCGCGCCGCCGGCCCCGCGACCAGCAGGGTAGCGGCCGTGGCGACCAGCCCGCCCAATGCGGTCCAGCCCAGGCATTGGCGCAGCGCCGCCCGCGCCGCTTCAGGCTGGCCCAGCGCCAGCCCCGTCGCAACATGGCGCGCCACCGCTCGGTCCAGCCCCATGCGGGCCGCGACAGCCAAAAGGCCCACCCATGTCATGCAGAGGAAAAACAGGCCCGCGCCATGCGCGCCCAGTTTGAGCGCGATCAGCATGTAGAGACCGAACTTGCAAAGCACTTCGACCCCACGGCTGCCCAGCGCCCCGGCATAGCCCCAGATGTTGCGTCCCCGAAGCAGTGCGATGACGTGTCGTATTGGGCTTTCGCGGGGAGGCATGCCTACAGTCATAGCATGCCCCTCGCCTGCTGTGTGCCGCAGGCGGCCTGCTTCCACCCTGGGTGGTGGAAGCAGGTCCGCTTCAGCGCTGCAGCGCCTGCACGATTTCTTGCGTGACCTTCTTCGCATCGCCGAACAGCATCATGGTGTTCGGGCGGAAGAACAGCTCGTTGTCCACGCCGGCATAGCCCGAGGCCATGCCGCGCTTGATGAAGAACACGGTCTTCGCGCGCTCCACATCCAGGATCGGCATCCCGTAGATGGCCGAGGACTTGTCAGTCTTGGCCGCAGGGTTGGTCACGTCATTGGCACCAATGACGAAGGCCACGTCGGCGTCGGCGAATTCGGGGTTGATTTCCTCGAGTTCGAAGACCTCGTCGTAGGGGACGTTGGCTTCGGCCAGCAGCACGTTCATGTGGCCGGGCATGCGGCCGGCGACGGGGTGGATGGCGTATTTGATGTCCACGCCTTCCTTCTTGAGAAGGTCCGCCATCTCGCGCAGCACCTGCTGGGCCTGCGCCACCGCCATGCCGTAGCCCGGCACCACGATGATCTTCTGGGCGTTCTTCATCATGTAGGCGGCGTCTTCCGGGCTGCCGGCCTTGACCGGCGGGCGGTCGCTGTCGCCACCGCCACCGGCGGGGCCGGCACCGCTCTCGGTGCCGAAGCCACCCAGCAGAACGTTGATGATCGAGCGGTTCATCCCCTTGCACATGATGTAGGAGAGGATGGCGCCCGAGGCACCGACCAGCGCGCCGGTGACGATCAGCAGCAGGTTGCCGATGGTGAAGCCGATGCCCGCCGCCGCCCAGCCGGAATAGCTGTTCAGCATGGAGACCACGACCGGCATGTCGGCGCCGCCGATCGGGATGATCAGCAGATAGCCCAGCGCGAAGGAGAGGATCGCGATCAGCCAGAAGAAGAACCAGCTGCCGGTGGCCACGAAGAGCAGGATGAACAGCAGCAGTAGCGCACCGAGAGCCGCGTTGATCTTGTGCTGGCCCTGGAAGGTGATGGGCGCGCCGGACATCCGGCCATCGAGCTTGAGGAACGCGATGACCGACCCCGAGAAGGTGATGGCACCGATGGCCAGGCCCAGCGACATCTCGAGCAGCGAGGCGGTTTTGATGCCGCCGCCCGCCTTGGCGATGCCGAAGCTGTCAGGCGCGTAGAAGGCCGCTGCCGCCACAGCGACAGCTGCCATGCCGACCAGAGAGTGGAATGCCGCGACCAGCTGCGGCAGCGAGGTCATGGCGATTCTCTGCGCCAGCACGGCGCCGATCGAGCCACCGATCGCGAGGCCCGCGATGATGATGCCGACGCCCGACCAGGACATGCCGGGCTGCAGCATGGTGGCGCCGATGGCGATCCCCATGCCGATCATGCCGTAGAGGTTGCCCTTCTGGCTCGTCTCGGGATGGGAAAGGCCGCGCAGTGCGAAGATGAACAGCACCGAGGCGACGAGGTAGCACAGTGTCGAAAGCGTATGCGCCATGGCTCTCAGCCCTTCTTCTTGAACATGGCGAGCATGCGCCGCGTGACGAGGAAGCCGCCGAAGATGTTCACCGCCGCCAGCGTCACGCCAACGAAGCCGAAGAATTTCGCGGCGGTCGATTCAGCGAGGCCGGCAGCCAACATGGCACCCACCACGATCACCGAGGAGATGGCGTTGGTCACGCCCATCAGCGGGGAGTGCAGCGCCGGGGTCACGTTCCACACCACATAATAGCCCACGAAGCAGGCCATCAGGAAAATGGTGAGCATCAGCATGAAGGGCTCGACCGCCTGGGCGGCGGGGGCGAGGGCCTCGGCGAAGCGGCGGGCGGATTCGGCGTGGATCGCCGCCGCCTGGGCAAGGGATTGGGCCTGGGCGGCCAGTTCTGTGGGGTTCATCGATGTGCTCCTCAGGCGGCCTTGGTGGCGGTCAGGCTGGGATGGATCACGGCGCCGCCACGGGTGAGCGTCACGCCTTGGACGATGTCATCACCCTCCGGCAGCTTCGGCGCCTGGGCTTCCTTGTCCCAGAAGGTGGTGATGAAGGTCAGCAGGTTGCGGGCATAGAGCGCCGAGGCCGCCGCACAGATCCGCCCTGGCCAATTGGTGTAGCCCAGGATCTTCACGCCATTGGCTGTGACATACATCTCACCAGGATGGGTTGCGGCGCAATTGCCGCCGGCGTCCGACGCAATGTCCACGATGACGCTGCCAGGCTTCATGCTGTCGACCATAGCTTGGGTGACCAGGATGGGCGCGCGGCGGCCCTGTACCAGCGCGGTGGTGACCACGATGTCCTGCTTGGCGATATGCGCCGCCACGACCTCGGCCTGCTTGGCGTAGAAATCGGCCGAAAGCTGCTTGGCGTAGCCGCCGGCGGTCTGGGCGTTCTTGCTTTCCTCGTCCTCGTAGCCGACGAAGCTGGCACCGAGCGACTTGATCTCTTCCTTCGCGGCCGGCCGCACATCGGTGGCCGAGACGCGGCCGCCCAGGCGGCGGGCGGTGGCGATGGCCTGCAGGCCGGCCACACCGGCACCCATGATGAAGACATTGGCGGCAGGGATGGTGCCGGCCGCCGTCATCAGCATGGGGAAGCCGCGGTCATAGGCCCCTGCCCCCTCGATCACCGCGCGGTAGCCCGCGAGGTTGGCCTGGGAGGAGAGGATATCCATGCTCTGCGCCCGCGTGGTGCGCGGCAGGAGTTCCATCGCGCAGGCCTCGATCCCCAAGGCCGCATAGGCTTCCGCCCGGCCGGGATTGGCGCCGGCCTCCAGCGTACCGACCAGCAAAGCGCCGCGCGCCATGAGCGCGAGTTCATCGACCTCGCCCTCGCCAGCGCCCAGTGGTGCGCGCACCTTCAGCACCACGCCGGCGCCGAACAGCGCTGCTGCGGCATCGGCGCAGATCTCGGCACCCGCCTCGGCATAGGCCGCATCGGTGAAGCCCGAGGCGAGCCCGGCGCCGGCTTCCACCGCGACCTTGCAGCCGAGGGCGGCGAGTTTCTTCGCCGTCTCCGGCGTGGCTGCCACCCGGGTTTCCCCGGAACGACGTTCCTTCAGCACTGCCAGGCGCATGCATATCCTCCGCGCAAAGGGGTCGTCCTGGACCCCGATCGGGGGCTCTCATGCCCTTGGGTGACACGGCGCGCAAGCCGCAATCCCGACCTGCGCGGCATGAAATGCCTCCGGCTGCCCCGTTTACCACCTGTTGAGACGCTGCTGCGCAGAATGGGCGCAGGGCGTGGATGTCCCCGCCTGCAAGTCTGAGGAAAAAACCGATGGCCTTGAACAGTATCGTGACCAATGTCGGCGCGCAGATCGCGCTGCAATCCCTCAATAAGACGAATGACGCCCTGGCGGTGACGCAGAAGCGGATTTCGACGGGCATGCGCGTGGCGGATTCGCGCGATGACGGCGCGGCCTTCGCGGTGGCTGAGCGGGTGCGCGGCGAGGTGGCGGCCACCACCTCGGCCAATGAGCAATTGGGCGCCGCCAAGGGTTTGCTCGACGTGACCCGCACCAGCCTCGAGAATGTCTCGACCAGCCTGGTCAAGCTGAAGGAGCTGACGGTCAAACTGGCCGATGGCGCCATCACCACCGAACAGCGCACCCAGTACCAGGCCCAGGCGAAGGAACTGACCAACAATATCAAGTCCTTCATCACCGATGCCGACTACAATGGCTCCAATCTGGTCAATACCGGCGGCACCACGGTAAAGATCGTCACCAATTCGAAGGGCGACAATTATTCCGTCGCGGCCTATGACGCGATCGCAAATATCTTCGACAATGTCTCGGGGACGAACACCTTCACGCAGGGTGACGCGGCGGCGGCGCTGACGACCTCGGGCAAGCTCGGCACCGCGATCACCAATACGCTGACCCAGCTGAACAATTTCGGCAGCTACACGAACTACGTCACCACCCAGGTCGACTTCAACAAGAAGAAGGTCGATGCGCTGGAGTCCGGCGTGGGCGCGCTGGTCGATGCCGATCTGGCGAAGGAATCGGCCAAACTGCAGTCGCTGCAGATCCGCCAGCAGCTCGGCACCCAGGCGCTGGGCATCGCCAACCAGGCACCGCAGTCACTCCTCAGCCTCTTCCGCTGATCACCAACGGCTCGATTGGGGAATGGCAGAATGCCGCCCCCGTTGTCGCTTTTGCCGAAACGGCCGCAAGCCGTCGAAAAGGATAGCAATCACCGATGTCCGAAGCCTCGATGTCCGAAATCTTGGGCCAACCCTTCCCCGACACCGTGGCCGCCCCTGCCCCGCATGGCATCAATCCTGGCGCCGCCGCCTATCGCCGCCGGATCAGCGCCAAGCAAATGGAGGCAGAGGTCTTTGCCCGCGCCACACGCAGCATCCGTGAGGCGGAGGCCGCAAGATCGCCGCTCGCCCTGGCCCGCGCGGTGGCGGATAACCGGCGGCTGTGGGACGCCGTGCTGGTCTGTGTGCTCGACCCTGCCAATGCGCTGCCCAAGGGCCTGCGGGCGCAGCTTGCCGGGCTGGCACGGGCGGTGCTGCGCGAATGCGATGGTGAGGCACCCGACCTCGCCTTCGTCGCCGAGATGAATGAACAGATCGCAGCAGGCCTCTGGGCCTGAGATGAACGCCCTGCATCCCGCCGCATCCGGCGCCGTCGCCATCGGTCCACGCCCCGGCCTGAGCCTTCGCCTGCTGGCCGAGGGCGAGCGGCTGCTCGCCGCCCAACGCCCGGCCGAGGCGCTGCCGCTGCTGCGCACCGCGGCGCGGAGCCTGGGTGATGGCGCGGCCTGGCTGAGCCTGGGCGAGGCGCTGATGCAGTTGAATGACCCCGCTGCCGCGGCCGAGGCGGCATTCTCCGCCCGCGCCATCGAGGGCGAGACATTGGCGGTGCTGGTGCTGGCAGGCCGCGCCCTGGGCCGGATGGGCCGCCCGCAGGAGGCGCTGGCGGAGGCCGCGCAGGCCGTGCTGCTCGACCGACATGATCCCGCCGCGCGGCTCCTGCTGGGCCAGTCACTGCTGAATTGCGGTCGCCATGACGAGGCCCTGGCGGTGCTGGGCGAGCTCTGGCGCGAGGCGCCCGGGGATCCCTGGGCGGCGCTTCGCCTGGCGGACGGGCTGATGCGCGCGGGCAGCCATGACGCGGCGGCCGAATTGCTGGCCTTCATTCTCGACAGCGATGCGATCGGGGCACCCGCCCGCGCGCAGGCGCTGGCGCTGCGGGCCCAGAACGCGCTGCAGCGCGGCGCCCATGCGGCAGCGCTAGAGGCCGCGCTGGCCGGGCTGGCCGAGACCCACGCGCATGCCGCGCTGCACAGCATCGCCGGCCACGCGCTGATCAAGCTCGGCCGCCTCAGCGAGGCGCGGCCGCATCTTCTCACCGCCCATCGCCTGGCGCCCGACGATGCTTATCTCGGCCATCTCGCCGCCAGCGCCGGCGCCTTTAGGCCCGAACGTGCCGATGCCGCCTATGTCAGCCATCTCTTTGACGGCTACGCGGCGGAATTCGAGGCCTCGCTGTTCAGCCTGGGGTATCGTGCGCCGGGCTTGATCCTGCGGCTGTTGGAGGCGCTGCTTCCCGGCCTTGGGCCGGAGCGCAAGCTGGACAACCTGCTCGATCTAGGCTGCGGCACGGGGCTGGTGGGGGTTGTGATGCATGACGTCGTGGCGGGGCTGATCAAGGGCGTGGACCTCTCCGCCGCCATGCTGGACCAGGCGCGCGCGAAGGGCGTCTACAACCAGCTGCAGCGGGCCGGGATCGATGAAGCGCTGGCGGAGGATGCGGGGAGCTGGCAGGCGATCGTGGCGGCTGATGTATTCTGCTACTTCGGCGCGCTGGAGGACACGCTGGCCGCCATCACGCCGCGGCTGGCGAAGGATGGCTGGCTGGTCTTCACCGCCGAGGCGATGGAGGGGCCCGAGCCCTGGGAACTCGCCGGCTCCGGCCGCTTTCGCCACAGCGAATTGGGGTTGCGCCAGGCCCTGGCCGGCGCCGGGCTGACAACGGTGGTGCTGCGGCGCGAGCCCCTGCGGCTGGAGGGCGCGGTGGCGCTGGAGGGCTTCCTGGTGGCGGCGCGGCGCGCGGCGTGAACATCCCCCTCGCCCCCTTTCGGTTGGCGCTGGATGCGCTCTCGAGCGGGCGGACGGAGGCGGCCCTGCCGTTGCTGCGGCAATGTCTTGATGTGGGCGAGGAGGTTGCACTCGCCGGGCTCAATCTCGGCATGGCGCTCGCCGATCTCGGCCGGCTGGCTGAGGCTGCGCCGCATCTGAAGGCCGCCCGCCAGGCGCTGCCGCATATGGCCGAACCGCGCTTCCGCCTGGGACAGATCGCCGCCCAGCAGCGCCATTTGGGCGAGGCCAGGGCTGCCTTCGAGGGCGCACTCGCGGTCGAGCCCGATCATGTCATGAGCATGGCGGGCCTCGCGGCACTGGCGGAAGCCGAGGGTGATCCCGACAGCGCTCGGCCATGGGTCGCGCAGGCGTTGCTTTTGGCGCCGGACGATCCCGGGCTGCTGCTGATGCAGGCGCGGCTGGCGGGCGATGCGGCGTCCTGCCGGCTTCTGCTGACACGCCGTCTGGGGGGGGTGGAGGCCGCAAGACTGGCCGCGCGCTGCCTGGGGCGCGATGCGCTGCGGGAAGAGGTGGCCGCGGCACCGTTGGAGTGGCGTTGGCAGGCCGCGCTGGGCCTGGCGGAGCTGGCGGCGGGCGAGGCCGAGGCCGGCCTCGCCACCCTGCGTCTCGCCTGCATCCTGGCCGATGATACGCCGGCGTTGCAGGGCCTTCTTGGCCTGCAACTGGCCGAGCAGCGCCGCCATGCCGAGGCCGCGCCGCTGCTGGAGGCGGCCATCGCAGCCAATCCCGCCGATGCGCAGCTGCGCAGCCAGCACGGCATCACGCTCCTGCGCCTGCATCGGCTGGGCGCCGCCCGCGCGGCGCTTGAAAGCGCGATTGCCGATTTCGGCCCGCAATCCTCGCTGCTGTGCAACCTGGCCCTCACCCTCACCGCGCAGGGGTTGCAGGAGGAGGCCCTGCAGGCTTGCGAGAGCGCGGGCGGGGATGTGCTCGCACTGGGGTGCCGCATGGGCGTGCAGCCCTATCACCCCGCCGCAGGCAATGCCGCGGCGCTGCACCGGACGGCGACGCGATTGGGCGCTGGCCTGCCCCGGGCCGCGGTCCTACCGCACCCTCCCGGCTTCGATCCCGCGCGGCGGCTGCGCGTGGGCTTTCTCAGCGCCAGCTTCGGCCGCCACCCCGTAGGCTGGCTGACGCTGAGCGCCATCGAGGCGCTGCCCCCGGTCGAGATTGAGGTGGCCTGCTTCTCGCTGAAGCCGATGGGCGATGCCCTGGCGCGGCGCTTCCATGCCAGGGCCGATCTCTGGCGCGAATTGCCAAGGCTGGATGATGCCGGGCTGGCCGCGGCGATCCGCGCCGATATGCCCGATATCCTGGTTGATCTCGGCGGCCATGGCGAGGGCGGGCGGGTCTCGGCGCTCGCCCACCGTGCCGCACCCGTGCAAGTGAAATGGGTCGGCGCGCAATCCGCCACCACCGGCGTGCCGGGCATGGACTGGATGCTGAGCGATGCCTGGGAAACCCCGCCGGGCAGCGAGGCGCATTATACCGAGAGGCTGCTGCGCATGCCCGATGGCTATGCCTGCTACACCGCCCCGCCCTGGGCGCCGCCGGTGGCGGAGCTGCCGGCGCTGGACCGCGGCCATGTCACCTTCGGTTGCTTCAACAACCTTGCCAAGATCACGCCAGAGGTGCTGGCGGCCTGGGCGCGGATCCTGGCAGCGCTGCCGTCTGCCCGGCTCGTGCTGCGCACCCATGCCCTGGGCGATGCGCCGACGCGCGCGCTGTTCCTCAACCGTGCTGCGGCGGCCGGCCTGCCAGTCGAGCGGCTGGAACTGCATGGCCCGACGATGCATGAGGCGCTGCTGGGTGCCTACAACGACATCGATGTGGCGCTCGACCCCTTCCCCTATGCCGGCGGCCTCACCGCCTGCGAGGCGCTGTGGATGGGCGTGCCGTTAATCGCCTTGGCGGGCAGCAGCTTCGCCGGCCGCCATGCCGTGTCGCATCTCAACAATATTGGCCTGGGCCATTGGGTGGCCGGGGATGTTGAGGGTTATGTCGCCCGCGGTATAGCGGCCGGGCATGAAGTGGCCGCCCTGGCGCGGCTCCGGGCTGGCTTGCGCGCCGATATGGCGGCCTCGCCGCTGATGGATGCGCCGCGCTTCGCTGGCAACCTCGCCAAGGCCTTGCGGGCGGTGTGGCGGCATCACTGCGCTCAGGCCCGGTTCGCTTAGGCCCCGTTTGCTTCTGCCCGGTTCGCCTGGGTCCGGCTCGCTTGGGGACGGCTCGCTTGGGGACGGCTCGCTTGGGGACGGCTCGCTTGGGGACGGCTTGCTTGGGCCGGTTCGCTTAGGCCCAGTCGGGCGGCGGCAGCTCCATATAGGCGGCCCGCAGCGCGCTGGCCCAACCCTGCCGCACCATGGTGAAATAGGGGTCGTCATCACCGATCCGGCGCCATTGCGCGATCTTATTCTGACCGCTTCGCAGCATCAGCAAATCCATCGGCAGGCCCACCGTAAGGTTCGAACGCAGCGTGCTGTCCATTGAGACGAGGGCGAGCTTCAGCGCATCGCTGAGCGGCGTGTCGAAGGTCAGGCCGCGGTCGAGGATGGGCTTGCCGTATTTGTGCTCGCCGATCTGCAGGAAGGGCGTATCCGCCGTGGCCTCGATGAAATTGCCCGCGGCATAGATCAGGAACAGCCGGGGCGCCTCGGCACCGATCTGCCCGCCCACCAGCAGGCTGCAATCGAAGCCGATGCCCTGGGCCGCGAGCGAGGGGCCGTCGGCGGCGAAGACCGCGCGCACCGCGGCGCCCACCAACCGCGCGGCCTGGAACATGTTCGCCACCTCGGTCAGCCGCAGCTGCTGGCCATCCAGCAGCACGCCCTCCTGCAGATGCCCCGAGACCGCCTGGGTGATGGCGAGGTTGCCCGCCGTGCAGATGCCGATCACCCGCTCGCCGGGCTGCTCGATCACCTGCAGCTTCGAGAAGGTGGAAATATTGTCCACCCCGGCATTGGTGCGGGTGTCACCCAGCATGATGATCCCGGCCTGCAGGCACAGTCCCACGCAATAGGTCATCGAAGCCTCATTCCACCCCGTTCAGTGGCGAATGTAGAAGGTCTCGATGGCCGCGCCCAGGGCAGCCGCCTTTTCGATCTTGCGGGTGAGGAAGACATGCAGCCCCTCCTCGAAGATGTCGGCGATGCGGGCATAGCGCAGCCGGGCATCGAGTTCGCCCGCCATGCGGTGGCATTCGCCGCGCCTGCCGCCCTGCTCGGTGGCGATGGCGTCGAGAATGGTCGACACCCGGCCGAAGCAGGCGGCCAGGCTGCGCGGCAATTCGGGCCGCAGGATGAGCAATTCGGCGATGCGCTGGGGGTCAAGGCGGTCACGGAACACCCATTGATAGGCGCGCCCCGCCGAGGCCGAGGCCAGGATGGCCTGCCATTGCGCGTATTCCGCCGTCTCGCCCACCGCCAGCATGCCGTGGCGGACATCGAGCAGGCGGGCGGAATTGTCGGCGCGTTCGAGCGCGGTGCCGAGCTCCACGAAACGCCATGCCTCGCCGCGCAGCATGGTGTCATGCGCCGCGCCACTGAACAGCAGCACCCGCTCGCGCACCCAGTCGAGGAATTCCGGCAACGCCTCGCCCTCCATCCGGCTGAGGTCGAGGCTGCGCAGGCGGTTCCAACTGTCGTTCAGTGCGCTCCACATATCCACCGTCAGCGCGGTGCGCACGGCGCGGCCATTGCCGCGTGCCGCTCCGAAGCAGGTGACGATGCTGCTGGGGTTGCTCTCGTCGCGCACCAGCCAATCCACCACCGCGTCCTGGGTGATGGTGTCATATTTCTCGCTGAAAGCCGCCTCGCCACCGCTCGCGATGAGGAGTGCGCGCCATTCCGCCCCCTCGCTGCCCAGCGAGGCGGAGAGCGAAGCCATCCGGCTGGCAACGCCAAGGCCGCGGGCGATGTTGGCCGCGCGCTCGGTGTAGCGGCCGAGCCAGAACAGGCATTCCGCGGTGCTGCTCAGCATCAGGCGGCTCCCTGGGATTGCGATTGGGATTGGGATTGGGCCGGCGCGTCCTCCAGCACCCAGGTGTCCTTGGTGCCGCCGCCCTGGCTGGAATTGACCACGAGCGAACCCTCGCGCAGCGCCACGCGGGTGAGGCCGCCCGGCACCATGGTGATCTCCTGCCGGCCGAACAGGATGAAGGGCCGCAGATCGACATGGCGCGGGGAAATGCCGCCCGGCGCCAGGGTGGGCACGGTGGAGAGCGCCAGGGTGGGCTGGGCGATATAGTCGCCCGGCTTCTCCTGGATGCGGCGGGCGAATTCCGCGCGCATCGCCGCATCGGCATGCGGGCCGATCATCATGCCATAGCCGCCCGAGCCGCGGGCCAGCTTCACCACCAGTTTCTCGAGATTGGCCAGGACCTCGGCGCGATCCGCCTCGCGCTCGCAGAGGAAGGTCGGCACATTGGCGAGCTTGGGTTCCTCATCGAGGTAAAAGCGCACCATCTCCGGCACATAGGGGTATATTGCCTTGTCATCGGCGATGCCGGCCCCTGGCGCATTGGCCAGCGTCACATTACCGGCCTTGTAGGCGCGCATCACGCCTGGCACGCCGACCAGGCTGTCCGCGCGAAAGCATTCGGGGTCGAGGAAGTCATCATCGATGCGGCGATAGATCACATCCACCCGCTTGGGGCCGGCGGTGGTGCGCATGAAGACCACGTCGTTATCGACAAAGAGATCGGCGCCCTCGACCACCTCCACACCCATCTCATCGGCCAGGAAGCAATGCTCGTAATAGGCGGAGTTGAAGCTGCCGGGTGTCAGGATCACTACCGTGGGGTCGGGGCCCGCGCGCTCGGGCGCCACCGATTTCAGCGTCGCCAGCAGATGCTCGGGGTAGCGGTTGACCGGGGCCAGGCGGTGCCGGGCGCAGAGGCGGGGGAAGAGCCGCAGCATCGCCTCGCGGTTCTCGAGCATGTAGGAGACGCCCGAGGGCGTGCGGCAATTGTCCTCCAGCACGAAGAAATCATCGGGGCCGGTGCGCACCATGTCGATGCCGGAGATATGCGTGTAGATGCCGCCCGGCGGGGTGAAGCCCACCATATTCGGCTCATAGGCCTCATTCTCCAGGATCAGCGCCTCCGGGATGATGCCGGCCTTGAGGATGCGCTGCTCATTATACACATCGCCCAGGAAGGCGTTGAGTGCGCGCACCCGCTGCTCCAGCCCGGCCGACAGTGCCCGCCATTCGCTGGCCGCGATGATGCGGGGGATGATGTCGAAGGGGATCAGCCGTTCCGGATCGCCACCCTCGCCATAGACGGCGAAGGTGATGCCGAGGCGGCGGAACAGCAGTTCCGCCTCCGCACTCTTGCGCCGCAACTGGTCGAGGGGTGTCCGTTCGACCCAGGCCGCAATCTCCGCATAGGTGGCCTGGGCCAGTGCACCGTCCCGCATCTCATCGAAAGCCATGGTCAACCCCGAGACTCCGCAACCCTTTCCCCGCAATGGCGCATGGCAGGCGTGGCAAGGCAAGCGGGGGGTGCGACATGCCGGAAGGTCGCGGGGCGGGGTCTGCCCAAAGCCGGGGCAGTCGCCCTATCCTGTCGGCGAGAAACGGGGAAACGTTGGATGATCGTGGCAGAGATGGTGATGGCGGCGTTGCGTACGGCGGGGGCGCGCTGCCTGTTCGGCGTGCCGGGCGGCGGCAGCAGCCTGGACCTCATGGCCGCGGCGCGGGCGGAGGGCATGGGGTTTTACCTCGCCCGCACCGAGACGGGGGCGGCGATCATGGCGGGCGCCATGGCCGAGTTGACCGGCGCCCCCTGCCCCGTGCTGACCACGCGCGGGCCGGGCGTCTCGGCGGCGGCCAATGGCCTGGCCAATGCGAGCCTGGAGCGCGCGCCGGTGGTGCTGCTGGCCGATGGGTTTTCGCCACGCGAGCGGGCCTTCGCCTGCCACCAGTTTTTTGACCATGCCGCGCTGATGCGGCCGGTGACCAAGGCGCAGCTGCGCGCCGAGGCGGCGCCCGGCCAGGCCATTGCGGCGGCCTTGCAGGCGGCGCTGACCCCCCCGCTTGGCCCCGTGCTGCTGGAGATCACCGGCGAGGCGGCGCGGGCCGAGACCGGGCCGGCGCCGGTTTTTACGCGGCCCGCGCCGCGGCCGCCGGTAGCCACCGCGGTGGCAGCCGCCCAGGCGCTGATCGCCGCCGCGCGGCGGCCGGTGATCGTGGCGGGGCTGGAGGCGGTGCCAGCCAGCCGGGAGCTGCGCGCCCTGGCCGATGCCATGGGCTGCCCGGTGCTCGTCACCTACAAGGCCAAAGGGGTGGTGGCGGACCGCCATCCCTTGTTCGGCGGCGTCTTCACCGGGGGGGCCGCGGAGGCGCCGCTGTTGCATGAGGCAGACCTGATCATTCTGGCCGGCGCGGACCCGGTGGAGTTCATCAGCCAGCCCTGGCGCTACAAGGCGCCGGTGATCGATGTGGCGAGCGTGCCGCGCAGCCCACACTACTTCACCCCGGCCGCGGCGATGCATGGGGATGTGGGGCTCGGGCTGGCGGCGCTGGCGGGGGTTGGGAGCGCGTGGAGCCTGGACGAGATCGCACGGGCGAAAAATGCCTGGGCGGCTTCGCTGGCCAATGGGCCGGGCGGCAATCGCGGCATCTCGCCCCAGGCGGTGGTGGAGTTGACCCAGGCCGCCTGCCGTGCCGCCGGCCGCCACCCCAGGGTGAGCGTGGATGCGGGGGCGCATATGTTCCCCGCGACCACGTTCTGGGCCGCCGAGGAGCCGGGCGACCTGCTGATCTCCAATGGCCTGGCCAGCATGGGGTTTGCACTGCCTGCCGGGATCGCGGCGGCGCTGTATGACCCCGAACGGGGCGCGGTGGCCTTCACCGGCGATGGCGGGCTGCTGATGTGCATGGGCGAGTTGGCCACGGCGGCGGCGCTGGGCGTGAAGCTGACCGTGGTGGTGTTCAATGACGCGACGCTCTCGCTGATCGACATCAAGAAGGGCGAACGCGCGCTGCCCGAGGGCGGGCTGGACTGGCCGATGGTGGATTTCGCGGCGGTGATGCGGGGCTGTGGCGGCCTAGGTTTTTCCGCGCATGATGAACAGGGGTTTGCGGCGGCAATGGCTGAGGCGCTGGCCCAGCCCGGCGTCTCATTGGTTGATGCCCGGGTGGATCCCGGCAGCTACCCGGCGCAGATCAAGGCTTTGCGGGGATAGCGGTGGTGCTGCGGGCTGCGATGCGCCGGCGCAGATCGCGATTCTCAGGCTCGCGGCGGTCGCCGGGGTTGCGCCCGAACACCCGCGCCAGGGCCACCAGCGCCGCCACGAAGTCTGGCCGCAGCGCCATCAATCCGGCCGGATATTGTTCTCCCGCACCACCCGGCCCCAGGTGTCCATCTGGCCGTCCAAAAAGGTGCCGAAAGCCGCACCGTCGCCCGCCACAACATCCACGCCGAGTTGGTCGGTCAGGCGGGTGCGGATATCGGCCTGCGCCAGCACCTCGCGCACAGCGGCCTCCATCCGGGCGCGGAGCGGCGCGGGCGTGGTGGCCGGGCCCAGCACGCCCCAGAAGGCCAGCGCATTGATGCCGGGCACGCCCACCTCGGCCATGGTCGGCACATTCGGCAGGGCCGAGAAGCGCGTGGCCGAGGTTACTGCCAGCGGCACCACCGTGCCCTCGCGCAGCAGGGGAGCGAAGACGGTGGGGGTTGCGACATAGAGGTCGCATTCGGCCGAGGCCGCGGCGGTCACCAGCGGCCCGCCGCCGCGATAGGGCACATGCACCACCTTGAAGTTGCCATTGGCCTGGGCGAGGGACATCGCGAGATGGGCGAGCGAGCCATTGCCGATGGTGCCATAGGTCAACGTATCCGGCCGCGCCCGGGCGGCCACCAGCATGGCGGCGAAATCGGCCCAGGGGCGGCTGCGGTGCTTGAGCACCAGGTTGGGCGCGGTACCGATGAGGCAGACCGGCGCGAGGTCGCGCTTGCTGTCGAAGCCCATGTTCGGGATCAGGAAGGGGTTCACGGCATGGGTGTCGAACACCACGGCCCAGGTATTGCCATCGCCCGGCGCGCGGGCAACCTGCTGCGCCCCCAGCGCGCCCGAGGCACCGGGCCGGTTCTCCACCACCACGGGCACGCCCAGGATGGCGGCGAGCCCGGGCTGGATCAGCCGCGCCACCAGATCGGTCGAGCCGCCGGGCGGAAAGCCGACAACGAGGCGGATGGCATTGGACTGCGCGAGGGCGGGCAGCGCCAGGACGCTGCCCGCGAGGATGCGGCGGGTGATCATGATGTTTACTCCCCAGACGGTATCGGGCGTTCAATAGGCCGGCGGCGGGCAATGCGAAAGCGGCAGGCGACGCCGGCGTCAGCGTGCCCCGGAACTGGGCGCGCTGCGGGCGCGCGAGGAGGTGAGCGCGCGCCTGATCTCGGCCTCGCACATTGCCAACTCCTTCACCGCCGCCTCGCGCCCTGCCCGGCCCTCATCGGCGATGCGCAAGGAATCCTCGATGGTGCCGATCAGCGCGGCATTGGCTTTTTTCACCGCATCGAGGTCGAAGACCCCGCGCTCCAGCTCGCGCCGCGCTTCGAGATTGCCGCGGCGCAGCGTCTCGGCATTGGCGGTGAGCAGCTGGTTGGTGAGGTCGGTGGCCGATTTCACCGCAGCCCCCGCCTCGCGCATGCGGTGGATCGCCAACGCCTGGGCGAGCTGCTGGCGCCAGAGCGGCACGGTATTGGCCATCACCGAATGGATCTTGGCGGCCAGCGCCTTGTCGTTTTCCTGGATGAGACGGATCGAGGGCAGCGCCTGCATCGCGACCTGGCGGGTCAGGCGCAAATCGTGGACGCGGCGTTCCAGGTCGTCACGGGTGGCGCGCGCATCGCGCAGTTTTTGCGGCGCCAGGGGGTCGTGCTCATTCTCGGCGGCGCGCACCAGGGCGGGCAGCGTCTCGGCATCGGTCTTGGCCAGCACCAGCTCGCCAGCGGCGATGTGGTCGGCCAGGCCATGAAACCATTCCAGGGTCGCGTCGTAGAGGCGGTCGAGCCGCTCGACATCCTCGAGCAGGACGGTGCGGTGGCGGTCCAGCCGGTCGCCGATCGCCTCGATCTGGCCGCGCACCGTCTCGTAGCGCATGACGATGGAGCCGAGCTGGGCCTTGGCACCGCCCAGCAGCCGGCCGAGCAGGCCGGGCTTTTCGGCGAGCTTGGTCACGTCGAAGCCGCGCAACTGGCCCAGCATGGCCTGCAGGCTCGCCCCCGCCTCGCCGGCCTGCTCGCTCTTGGCGCCCTCCAGCATCGCATCCGCCGCCTCCTGCGCGCGCGATTGTGTGGCGGCGCCGAAGCGCAGGATGGAGGCGGGTTCGGCCAGGTCGATGGCGCCGGCCAGGCGCTCGATCTCGGCCTGGCGCTCGGCGGTCATGCCCCCGGGCAGGGTGGCCTTGGCGATGTCACTCATGGGTCAAGTCGTCCTTCTTGGCGCAGCCGGTCCGCCATGACCTTCACCTGGATATCCAGGGCCTCAGTCTCGGCGGCGCGCATGCGGGCGCGCCATTCATCGGCGGCATCGACGATGTCGTCCAGCAGGGGGGAGAGGCTGGCCGGCGGCTCGGCGCCGGCGGACAGCCGGGTGAGGATGCGGTCCAGCCCATCGAGCTGCATGGCGAGGAAGCGGCGCGCCTCAGGAATCCGGTCGGGCCTGGGGATCATATCGCGCAGCAGATTCTCGAGTGCCTCCGCCGTGCGGCGCAGCTGGGGGGCGAGGGGCAGCACGGGGGCGCCCCAGACGAGGCGCGAGCGCAGCGCGGCCAGCCTGTCCTCCACCTCCTGCAGCGGCGCGGGCACGGCGATGGGCTCGGGCGGGGGCGGCGGTGCCTCCTCCTCGCGGATGTCGTCGGTCAGCAGCCGGGCGCCGGCCCAGGCGCCAAAGCCCATGGCGACAGCCACAGGCGGCCAGAGATGCACGCCCAGGCCGGCCACAAGACCGGCAGCGACGCCGAACAGCACGGCGCCGCGGCGGGTATCCCCTGCCCGGCCGCGCTGCATGCGCAAGCCCGCCATCACCAGCAGCCCGATGCCCAGCAGCGCCGCCAGCAGGCCGGTGCCCTGGCCGAACAGCATGGCGATGGGCAGCTTCAGCAGCAGCGGCCAGCCGAAGGCGACCAGGAACCAGACCCGCAGGCCGACGAAGCTCTCCCTCATGGCCGGAACAGCGCGACGAAGGCGGGCAGCCAGAGGCAGAGGAAGAGCAGCCCCAGCCCCAGCGCGGCGCGCTGGGAGCGCGGCCATTGCGCCAGCAAGGGCCGGCCCGCCGCCGCGACCCGTGCCTGCAAACTCCTCGCCCGCCGCTCGCGCCGGCCCAGCCTGTCTTCATCACGTGGTCGCATGCCGGATAGATCGCGTTTTCAAACCCGCAATCAAGCCTGCCGGCGGAAAACTGTCCGGCTTTGCAGCAGGTGGTTTCAGCGCGACACTGCCGGCCATACAGGGAGGCAGGGTCATGCAAAGCATCGCCATCATCGGCACGGGTTTGATCGGGCGGTCCTGGGCGATGGTTTTCGCCCGGGCCGGCCACAGCGTGCGCATCTGGGATGCCGAGCCGCGGGCGGCCCAGGCCGCCATGGGCATCATCGCCGAGCGGCTGGGCGATCTGCAGGGGGCCGGGCTGCTGGCCGAGACGCCGGCCTTGGTCGCCGCGCGCATCACGCCAGTCTCCACCATGGCGGAATGCCTGGAGGGCGCGGCCTACGTCCAGGAGAACGGGCCGGAGCGGCTGGACCCCAAGATCGCACTGTTCGCCGCGATGGATGCGATTTGCGGACCGGAGGTGATTCTGGCCTCCTCGACGAGCGGCATCCCCGCCTCGGCATTCACCGAAAAGCTGGCCGGCCGCGCCCGCTGCCTGGTCGCCCACCCCGTCAACCCGCCCTATCTCGTGCCGCTGGTGGAGTTGGTGGGGGCGCCCTGGACCTCGCCCGAGGTCATCGCCCGCACCCGCGCGCTGATGGACAGCGTGAAGCAGGTGCCCGTGGTGGCGCATAAGGAGACGAAGGGTTTCGTGCTGAACCGGCTGCAGGCGGCGTTGGTGGCCGAGGCGTTCCGGATGGTGCGCGATGGGGTGATTAGCGTCGAGGATGTCGATGCCTGCGTGAAGCACGGGCTTGGCCTGCGCTGGGCTTTCATGGGCCCGTTCGAGACCTGCGAGCTGAACGCGCCGGGCGGCATGCTGGATTATGCCGAACGCTACGGCCCGCTGCTGGGCCAGCTGACCGAGGAAATGCCGCCTTATCACTATGACACGCCAACGGTCACCCGCGTGGCAGAGGAGCGCCGCGCCCTGCTGCCCCTGGAGGCCCTCCCCGAGCGCGCGGCCTGGCGAGACCGGGAGCTGATGGCGCTGGTGGCGCACAAGGCGAAGCGCGAGGGCTGAGACGCCCCGGGGCGCGCCGGACCTTCCGCTCGGCCCCTGGCTGGCCTAGGCTCGGCGCAACGAAATCGGGGGAATGCGCATGGGACCGCTGGCCGGCCTGCGGGTGCTGGAGATGGCCGGAATCGGCCCCGGGCCTTTCTGCGGCATGTTGCTGGCCGATATGGGCGCGGATGTGGTGCGGATCGACCGCGCCGATGGCCCGCCGGGCTCCCCGCGCGATGTGACGGGGCGGGGGCGGCGCTCGGTGGCGCTGGATTTGAAGCGGCCGGCCTCGATTGCCGCGGTGCTGCGGCTGGTCGAGGGTGCGGATGCGCTGATCGAGGGTTTTCGGCCCGGGGTTATGGAGAGGCTGGGGCTGGGACCGGAGGCCTGCCACGCGAAAAACCCGCGCCTGGTCTATGGCCGGATGACGGGCTGGGGGCAGAGCGGGCCGCTGGCGCCGACGGCGGGGCATGACATCAACTACATCGCCATATCGGGCGCGCTGGATTCCATCGGCACCAGGGATGCGCCGGTGCCGCCATTGAATCTGGTCGGCGATTACGGTGGCGGCGGTATGCTGCTGGCGATGGGGCTGATGGCCGCCCTGCTGCATGCCCAACGCACCGGCCAGGGCCAGGTGGTGGATGCGGCGATGAGCGATGGCGCGGCCCTGCTGATGGCGCCCATCTATGGCATGCGCGCGGCCGGGCGTTGGGGAGCGCCGCGGGCCGGCAATCTTCTGGATGGCGGCGCGCCGTTTTACGGCACCTACCGCTGCGCATGCGGCGGGTTTCTGGCCGTGGGGCCGATCGAACCGCAGTTCTTTGCGATGTTTATCCAGCGGTTGGGGCTGGCGGAGGCGGATTTTTCCGGGCGTGGAGAGGCCGCGCAGTGGCCCGCCTTGCGCGCGCGCCTTGCCGCCGCCATCGCAACACGAAGCCGCGATGAATGGGCGGCGATCTTCGACGGCAGCGATGCCTGCGTGGCACCAGTTCTGAGCATGGCCGAGGCCCCGGCCCACCCGCACAACACCGCGCGACAGACCTTCTTCGAGCGCGATGGCGTGACCCAGCCCGCCCCGGCGCCGCGGTTCTCGGCCACACCTTCGCAACCCGGCGGCCCCGCGGCGCTGCGCGGCGAGCACACGGAAGAATTCCTGCGCGAGGCTGGGTTTTCCCAGGCCGACATCACCGAATTGACCGAGGGATAGACATGGACACCCACAGCCCCGCCTCGCCACGAAAAATCTTCACCGCCGAACACGAGATGTTCCGCGGCCAGGTCCGCCGTTTCGTGGAGCGCGAGATCGTGCCCCATCACCGGCAATGGGAGCATGACGGCATCGTGCCGCGCGAGCTCTGGCGCAAGGCCGGCGAGCAGGGCCTGCTCTGCACCATGCTGGACCCGGAATGGGGCGGCGCCGGAGGCGATTTCGGCCACGCCGCGGTGGTGCTGGAGGAACTGGCCCGGGTGAATGCCTCGGGCGTCGCCTTCCAACTGCACAGCGACATCGTCGTGCCCTATTTCGCCGCCTATGCCAGCCCGGCCAGGAAGGCCGAGTGGCTGCCGAAGATGGCGGCGGGCGAGATGATCACGGCGATCGCCATGACCGAGCCGGGCATGGGCAGCGACCTCAAGGCCATGCGCACGACGGCGCGGCGCGAGGGCGAGCATTGGGTGATCAATGGCTCGAAAACCTTCATTTCCTCGGGCCAGAATGCCGGCATCGTCGTGGTCTGTTGCAAGACCGATCCCGAGGCGGGGCGGCGGGGCATTTCCTTGATCGCGGTCGAGGAGGGCACGCCCGGCTTCACCAAGGGCCGCAACCTCGAAAAAATTGGCCTGCATGCGCAGGACACCTCCGAGCTGTTCTTCGATGATGTCCGCGTGCCGCTCGACAACCTGCTGGGCGAGGAGAATCGCGGCTTCTATCAGCTCATGCACCAGCTGCCGCAGGAGCGGCTGATCATCGCCATCCGGGCCGGCATCTCCATGGAGGCGATGCTGGCGAAGACGATCGAATACGCCCGAGAGCGAAAAGTCTTCGGCCAGCCCGTCTTCGATTTCCAGACCCATCGCTTCACGCTCGCCAGCGCCAAGGCGGAGATCGGAATGTACCGGATCTACCTCGATGATTGCATCGCGCGGCACATGGCAGGCGGGCTATCGGCCGAGGACGCGGCCGCCGCCAAGTTGCTGGGGACCGAAATGCAGAACCGCCTGCTCGACCAATTCCTGCAGATCCATGGCGGCTATGGCTATATGGCGGAATACGAGATCGGCCGGGCCTGGGCGGATGCGCGAGTGGGGCGGATCTATGGCGGCTCGAGCGAGGTGATGAAGGAAATCATCGCGCGGACGCTGTGAGACAAGGTATTAATTCCTTGACATTCCGGGCCCCCCATGCGATGCATAGTGCATCATCGGGGACAGCCGCGACCGTCACGCCGGGCGGGATGGTGAATTTGTCGGTTTTCTGCAATTCCGTTCACAACACAGCCGCGCATCGACCGGCCGGCAGCCGAAAAACGACTGGGGAGTGAACACAATGCAACGCAGAACACTGCTGGCGACGGCGCTCGCCATGCCCGCTTTGGCCCAAAGCGGCTTTCCCAACCGCACCATTACCATCCAGATCGCCTTCCCGCCCGGTGGTGCCACGGATGTGCAGATGCGCGGCTTCGCCGAGGCCGCGACGCGGGCCATGGGCCAGACCGTGCAGGTCGAAAACCGCGCCGGCGGCGGCGGCACCCTGCCCGCGGCCAACATGCGCAATACCAGGCCCGATGGCTATACGCTGGCGCAGTTCATCCTGCCCTCGATGCGCCTGCCCTTCATGCAGCGCATGAGCTACAATCCGCGCACTGATTTCACGCCCATCATCCACCTCACCGGCTACCTCTTCATGGTCTGCGTGCGGGCGGAGAGCCCCTATCAGAGCTGGGCTGACCTGGTGGCGGATGCGAAGCGCCGGCCGGGCGAGGTGCGCATCGGCAATACCGGCGCCAATGGCACGCCCCACCTCACGCTCATCGACCTGGCCGAACGCGAGGGCATGAACGTCACCCATGTGCCCTTCCGCGGCGAAGGCGACGCTGTGCCCTCGCTGCTGGGCGGGCATATCGAGGCTTCGGGCACCGGATCGGGCGTGCTGCCGCTCATCGCCGAGGGGCGGCTGCGGGCGCTCAATGTCTGGACGCGTGAGCGTGTGGCGAAGATCCCCGAAGTGCCGACCCTGCTCGAACTCGGCCATGCCGGCATGGTCGTGACCTCACCCTATGGCCTGGTCGGGCCGCTGGGCATGGACCCCGGCGTGGTGCGCGCGCTGCATGATGGTTTCCGCATCGCGGCGCATGACCCTGCTCATCTCGCGGTTCTGGCCCGGCTCGACCAGCCGCTGGAATACCTCAATTCGGCCGACTACGCCGCCTTCATCCAGCGCACCGCCGACGAGGAAGAGGCGCGGGTGCGCCGCCTGGGCCTGGCCGCGGGCTGATGTTCGCCCCGACGCTTTTCGCCGGGCAGCGGGTGCTGATCACCGGCGGCGGCACCGGTCTCGGCCGGATGATGGCCGAGACCCTTCTGGCACATGGCGCCGCGGTGGAGATCTGGGGCCGGCGTGCGCCGGTGCTGCAGACGGCCTGCGACGAGATGAATGCCGCCCACCCCGGCCAGGCGCATTTCCGCGCGGTGGATATCAAGGACCAGGCGGCGGTAGATGCCGCGGTGCAGGCCAGCTTCGACGAAGGCCGGCCGCTCACCGCCCTGATCAACAACGCCGCCGGCAATTTCGTCAGCCGCACCGAGGACCTCAGCCCCCGCGCCTTTCGCGCGATTTCGGACATCGTCTTCCACGGTTCCTTCAGCGTGACCCAGGCCGTGGGAAAGCGCTGGATCGCCCACAAGATGCCCGGCGCCGTGGTCACCATCGTGGTCACCTGGGTCTGGACCGGCGCACCCTTCGTGCTGCCCTCGGCCATGTCCAAGGCGGGGCTGGACGCGATGACCAAATCACTCGCCGTGGAATGGGGCCGCCATGGGATACGCCTGAACTGCATCGCGCCCGGGCTGATCCCGACCGAGGGCATGCTGGCGCGGCTGCGCCCCGGCGAGAACGACCCGGCCGAAAAGGCCGCGGCGCTGAACCCGCTGGGGCGCGTCGGCACGGCCGATGACATCGGCAACCTGGCCGCCTTCCTGCTTTCGCCCGGCGCGGGCTGGATCTCGGGCCAGACCATCGCACTGGATGGCGGCAATTGGCTGAGCCAGGGCGGGGGGTTCCGGGACTACCTGGCCTGGGGCGACGCGGAATGGGCCGCGGCACGGGCGCGGATACAGGCGCGGACGGAGGCGGATAGGGCGGGGCGGAGAGGGTGATCCCGGAAAGGGGCCTTGCCCCCTCTCCCCGCATCCCCGATGAAAAACCCCGCGGTTCAGGGGACCGTTGGCCGCTGGTGGCTGGGGGTGTCGGGGGAGGACAAAGCCTTCCCGCGGGCCACGCTCAAGCGCTCCCCGCCCGATCCTCCGCCTGCACGCCCAGGAACTTCAGCTTGCGGTGCAGCGCGCTGCGCTCCATGCCCACGAAGGTGGCGGTACGGGAAATATTGCCGCCGAAGCGCAGGAGTTGGGCTTCGAGGTATTGCCGTTCGAAAAGTTCGCGGGCTTCGCGCAGTGGCAGGGTCATGATTTCGCTCGAGCGGTCGAGCTTGAGCATCGCCGGCGCGGCGGCGCCCACTTCGGGCGGCAGCATGTCGGCGCGGATGGGCGAACCGCTGTCGCCCGGCGCCATGATCAGCAGCCAATCGATGAGGTTGCGGAGTTGCCGGACATTGCCGGGCCAGTCGTAGGTCTGCAGGGCGGCCAGGGTATCGGCGCTGATCTCGCGCGGGGCGATGCCCGAGGTTTCGCCCGAGCGGGCCATGAAGTGCCGTGCCAGCGCCGGGATATCCTCACGCCGGTCGCGCAAGGCCGGGATGCGCAGCGGCACGACGGAGAGGCGGTAGAAAAGGTCCTCGCGGAAGCGGCCGGCGGTGATTTCGGCCTGCAGATCGCGGTTGGTGGTCGCGATCACGCGGACATCGACATTGACCCGCGCCGAGCCACCGATGCGCGAAAAACCCTGGTCCTGCAATGCGCGGACGATCTTGCCCTGGGTTTCGAGCGGCATGTCCGCCACCTCGTCCAGCAGCAGGGTGCCGCCATGGGCGCGTTCCAGAACGCCGGCACGGCGCGGCCCTTCAGCGGAGGGTTCGACGCCGAAGAGTTCTTCCTCGATACGCGCCGGATTCATTGTCGCGCAATTGATTGCAACGAATGGGCCATCAACCCGACGTGACCGGGCGTGGATCATTCGCGCCACCACTTCCTTGCCCGCGCCGGCGGGGCCGCCGATGAGCACGCGTGAGCCGGTGGGCGCCACGCGGTCGACCGCGGTGCGGAGTTGATTGACCACGGCGGAGATGCCCACGAGTTCGGTCTCGGGCCCCGCGCGCATCCGCAATTCGCTGATCTCGCGCTGCAGCTTCGCAGCCTCCAGCGCGCGGTTGACGATCAGCAGCAGCCGGTCGGATTTGAACGGCTTCTCGATGAAGTCATAGGCGCCGATCTGGATCGCCTGCACCGCCGTCTCGATGGTGCCGTGGCCCGAGATCATGATGCAGGGGATCTGCGGCTCCTCGACATGCAGGGCCTTGAGGATGCCCAGGCCGTCGAGCTTGGAGCCCTGCAGCCAGATGTCGAGGATGACCAGCGAGGGGCGGCGGGCGCGGAAAGCCGCCAGCGCCGCGTCGCTGTTATGCGCCTGCCGGGTTTCGTAGCCCTCATCAGACAGGATGCCCTCGATCAGCGTGCGGATATCGGGCTCGTCATCGACGATCAGGATGTCATGCGCCAAGCAACACCCCCTTCGGGCAAATCATCAAGGCTCCCGGGCCTCTGCCGTCGCGCTGGACGAGACGCGAGCGCTATCCATGACATCTTCGGCCGCCGCGCGCCAGGGCATGCGCAGCGTCGCCTGGGCACCGCGGTCCTGCGGCGCGTCTTCCAGGGTGAGCGTGCCGCCATGGTCTTCCATGATCTTCTTCACGATGGCGAGACCCAAGCCCGTGCCCTTCACCTTGTGGGTGACATAGGGCTCGGCCAGGCGCTCGCGCTCCTCGCCACCCGGCAGTCCGATGCCGTCATCGGTGACCGAGATCTGGGCGTAATCCTCGCCTGTGGTCAGGCGCACGGTGATCTCGCCGCGCACCTCGGCCGGCCCCTCGCTTGCGCCCTCTCCTTCCGCCTCCTGTTCGGCCCGCATGGCGATGGCATCGGCGGCGTTGGTGAGCAGGTTGGTCAGCGCCTGGCCGATGAGGCGGCGGTCACAGGCAGCGATGATGGAAGGCTCGGGAAGCTCAAGCCGGTACGCGATGCCGGCATGGGCGTGGCGCTGCAGCACCAGCGCCTCCTCGATCAGTCGGTTCAGTTTTTCCGGCTTGATGACGGGCTGCGGCATGCGGGCGAAGGCCGAGAATTCATCGACCATGCGGCCGATATCGCCGACCTGGCGGACGATGGTGTCGGTGCATTGGATGAAGGTGTCGGGGTCGTCATGGATCTGCTTGAGGTAGCGCCGCTTGAGGCGTTCGGCCGAGAGCTGGATGGGGGTGAGGGGGTTCTTGATCTCATGCGCGATGCGGCGTGCGACATCGGCCCAGGCGGCCTGGCGCTGTGCCGTGAGGAGCGCGGTGATGTCGTCAAAGGTCAGCACATAACCCGAGACATTTTCGTCTGTCGTTTCGGCCGAGATGCGGGCCAGCAATGTCCGCCGGGCGGAGGGTGGGCCGATGCGGACCTCCGAGGTGGCGGCGCCGCCGCCGCCGCGCATGAGAGCCAGCAGCGGAGTGAATTCTGGCACCAGCTCGGCCAGGTCGCGGCCCACCTCGGGGTCGAGGTCAAGGCCGAGCAACTCGCTCGCACGGCGGTTGGGCAGGTGGATGGAGCCATCGGCATCGAGGCCGATCACACCGGCGGAAACCCCCGCAAGCACGCCTTCCGTAAAGCGGCGGCGTTCGTCGATCTGGCGATAGGCCTCCATCAGCTCGTTGCGCTGGCCGGCGAGCTGGTTGGTCATGCGGTTGAAGGCGCGGCTGAGGGTGGAGACCTCGTCATCGCTCGTGCCCTCCTCGACCCGCACCGACAGGTCGCCAGAGCGCACCCGCTCGGCGGCATGGATGAGCTTGCCGATGGGTCGGGCGAGTTGGTTGGCGAGCACGAGGCCGATCAGGATCGCCGCCAGCAACACGAGGAGTGCGGCGATGGCGAAGATCATCACGAAGGTGATCTGCAGGCCGGAACGGTTGCGGTCCAGGCTGTCATAGGCTTCGACCGCGGCCTCGGTGCGCTGCATGTGCTCGATGACCTGCGGGTCGACCGGGCGGCCGATCATCAGCAGCAGGCCGGTGGCCGGCGCCAGGGCGATGACGGCCCGCGCACGGTTGTTCTCCTCGCCGGTCAGCACGGCGACTTCGCCCGAGCGGGCAGTCTCGATGGCGGAGGCCGGCGGGGGGTCGAGCTGGAAGCTGGCGGCAATGCCGGCATGGGCGATGACGCGGCCGAGGACGGGTTCGAAGACGATGGCCTCGGTCAGCCCGCGCACGCCGGCCTGGGTGCCCAGCACCCGGGCGAAGGTCAGCGCCTGTTCGGGCAGCAGCACGACGGCGCGGTTGAGGTCATTGGCCATGGCGAAGGCGTCGGCGCGGATGTTTTGCTGATGTTCGGCGAGGTAGGCGCGGCTGGCGAGCAGCGACGCGTCCAGCGCCGTGCGCACGCGGTCACTGAACCAGGCCTGGATGCCGAGATTGAAGAAGAGTGCCGCGAAGCCCGCCACCAGCATCGATGGCACGATGGCCACGACCGAGAACAGCACGACGAGGCGGGTGTGCAGCTTGGAGCCGGCATAGCCCCGGCGCCGGTCGGCCCACATCCGCACCAGGCGCCCGGCAAGGGCCGCGAAGAGCAGCAGCAGAAACGCCATGGCGGCGAGCACCAGGCCCACGACCTGGCCCGGGCGGGTGGGGCCGAAGGGGCTGCCGTCGCTCAGCACGGTGAAGGTGAGCACGCCCATCAGCAGGGCACCCACGGCGAGGCCCAGGGTCACGCCCTTGCCCAGCAGCAGGTCGGAGAGACGGCGCAGCAGGCCGCGCGCCTCACGCGGTGGCGTGGCCGGGGGGGCCGGGCGGCGGGAGACGCGCACGGCCTCGGAATGCCCGGCAGCACCCAGTCGCGGCGCGGGCAGGATCTTCATGGGGTGCCGACCCGATGCTTCATGAGATGCCGCGCACGACGGGCAGTTCGAGGTCCCGCAGCTTCTTGCGCAGCGTGTTACGGTTCAGACCGAGCATGGCCGCGGCCTTGATCTGGTTGCCGCGGGTGGCGCTCAGCGCCAGGCGCAGCAGCGGGCGTTCGACTTCGGCCATCACCCGCTCATGCAGGTCGCGCACGGGAATGCCGTCCTTGTGCGCCGCGACGAAGGCTTTCAGGTGCCGCTCCACCGCCTGCTCCAGCGATTCCTGGGCGCGGGGCGCGCCATCGGGGCTGGTCTCGGCCTCGGCGAGTTCGGCGTTGACCGCCACCTCGTCGATCGTCTCCTGGGGGTAGAGCGCGGCCAGGCGGCGCATCAGGTTTTCCAGCTCGCGCGCATTGCCGGGCCATGGGTGGCGCTTGAGGCGTTCCACCGCGGCGGGGGTGAGCTGCTTGAAGGCGAGGCCCGAGGCCTTGGCGCGGTCGAGGAAGTGGCGGGCGAGAAGGCCGATGTCTTCCGTGCGTTCGCGCAGCGGCGGCAGGCGCAGCGGCACGACATTGAGCCGGTAGAACAGGTCCTCGCGGAACAGCCCAGCGCGGATGGAGGCGCGCAGGTCGCGATGGGTAGCGGCGACGATTCGGGCATTGGCCTTGATCGGTTGGCGGCCACCGACCGTGGTGAACTCGCCCTCCTGCAAAACACGAAGCAATCGGGTCTGCGCCTCGGCGGGCATGTCGCCGATCTCGTCGAGGAAGAGCGTACCACCGGCGGCCTGCTCGAAGCGGCCCACGCCGCGGGTCAGCGCACCGGTGAAGGCGCCGCGCTCATGGCCGAAGAGCTCGCTCTCGATCAGCTCGCGCGGGATGGCGGCCATGTTGATGGCGACGAAGGGCCCCTGACGGCGCTTCCCGTAGTCGTGCAGCGCGCGCGCCACCAGCTCCTTGCCTGTCCCGCTCTCGCCGGTGACCATGACGGTAAGATCCGTCGTGGTCAGGCGCGCGACGGTCCGATAAATGTCCTGCATCGCGGGCGAACGGCCGACAAGCGGCAATTTCTCCGGCGGGCCGGCTTCTTCATCGGGCACCTCGGCGGTGGCGGGCTTGGCGAGTGCCCGTTCCACCACGGCCAGCAACTCCTTCAGGTCGAAGGGCTTCGGCAGATACTCGAAGGCGCCACGCTGGGCCGCCTTCACCGCGGTCGTGAAGGTGCTCTGCGCGCTCATCACCACCACCCGCAATTCGGGCCGGATGCGCTTTATGCGCGGCAGCAGGTCCAATCCGTTCTCGTCGGGCATCACCACGTCGGTGATCACCAGATCGCCCTCGCCATCCTCCACCCAGCGCCACAGCGTGCTGGCCGAGGAGGTGGCGCGCACATTGTAGCCGGCCCGACCCAGGGCCTGGGAGAGCACGGTGCGGATGGCGCGGTCGTCATCGGCGATGAGCACCGAGTGGGGTTCGGCCATGTCTTAATCGTGCTCCAGCGGAATCGGTTCGCCCGGCGGTGGCACGGGCATGGAAAGGCGGAAGGAGGTGCGGCCGGGCCTGCTGTCGCATTCGATCAGCGCACCGTGGTTGGAGACAAGCTTGGCCACCAGCGCGAGGCCGAGCCCCTGCCCGCCCCGCTTGGTGGTCACGAAGGGCTCGAAGAGGTTGCTGCGCAGATCCTCGGGGATGCCGGGACCATTGTCGCGCACGATGATCTGCAGCGGCAGGTGCACCCGCTCGGAGGTGCCGGGGACGGCGATGCGAACGCCGTGGTGATAGGCGGTGATAAGATGGATCTCGCCATGCTCCTGGCCGCTGTCGGTCACCGCTTCGGCCGCGTTCTTCACCAGGTTCAGCAGGATCTGCACGAGCTGGTCGCGATTGCCCCAGACCGGCGGCAGCGAGGGGTCGTATTCCTCGACGATGCGCAGATGGGCGGCGAATCCCGATTGCGCGACGCGTTTCACATGATCGAGCACACGGTGGATGTTCACCGGCGCGCGGTCGATCGGCCGGTCGGAGAACATCTCCATCCGGTCGATGAGGTTACGGACGCGGTCGACCTCATCCTGGATGAGCTGGGTGAGTTCGGTATCGGCCTCGGACGCGTTCTGTTCGAGCAGTTGCGCGGCGCCACGGATCCCGGAGAGCGGGTTCTTGATCTCATGCGCCAGCATCGCCGCCATGGCGGTGGCGCCGCGCGCGGCACCGAGGAAATTCAGCTGGCGGTCGAGCATCGCGGCCGTCGAGCCATCGGTCAGCGTGAGGACCACGGCCGCCGGCATTTCGGGCAGCGGCGCACCATGGGCCGAAACGCCGGAGCGGTGCAGCCGCGGGCTCTGCAACAGCAGGTCATGGTCGGAGACCGGGGCATCCTGAATGCGGACCTGGCGCAGTAGGGCGAAGACGCGGCTGTCCTCGGGGAGAAACTCGCTCAGCGCCATGCCCATGAGGGTGGCAATGGATTGCTGGAAGAACAGCTCGGCGGCCTGGTTGGCGAAGCGGAAACGGTCATCGCCGTCGAGCACCACGGCGGGCATCGGCAGGGCCGAGAGCACCGAGGCGGCATCGGGCACCGCATTGCGGTTGGAGACGAAGCGCCGGGCGAGGCCGGCGAGGCGGGCACCGCTCATGCCGCCAACCGTTCGGGCAGCGGGGCCTCGATCAGCGGGCGGTAGAAGCCTTCCATCAGCGCCTCGGCTTCGGCGGGCTCCTCGGTGCGGTTGATGGCCATGCGGAATTCGGCGCCGCCGCGCAGCCCCTTAGAATACCAGGCGACGTGCTTGCGGGCGATTCGCGCGCCGGCCTGCATGCCGTAATGGCTGAGCATGGCGCGGTAGTGCTGCAGCAGGATGGCGTATTGCTCGGCCAGGCTTGGGTCGGGCAGTGCCTCGCCCGTGCGCAGGTAATGCGCGACCTGGCGTGGGAACCAGGGGCGGCCATAGCAGCCGCGCCCGATCATCACGCCATCGGCGCCGCTGGCGGCCATGGCGGCGGCGGCGTCGTGGACCGTCAGAATATCGCCATTGGCGATGACGGGGATGGAGACCGCTGATTTGACCTTGGCGATGAAATGCCAGTCGGCCGTGCCGGTGTAGAGCATCTGCCGGGTGCGGCCATGGATGGTGACAAGCTTGATGCCGCATTCCTGCGCGATGCGCGCGAGGTTGGGGGCGTTGAGCGAATGGTGGTCCCAGCCCATGCGCATCTTCAGCGTCACCGGCACATCGACGGCGCGCACCACGGCCTCGAGGATGCGGGCGGCCGCGATCTCGTCGCGCATCAGGGCGGAGCCCGCACTTTGGCCGACCGCGACCTTCTTCACCGGGCAGCCGAAATTGATGTCGACGATCGAGGCGCCGAGCGAGACCACGAGCTTCGCCGCCTCGGCCATCACCGCGGGTTCGCAGCCGGCGAGTTGCACCGAGGATTGGCTGGCCTGGCCATCGACATCGGCCATCATCAGGGATTGGCGGTTCTGCCGGATCATCGCCTGGCTCGCGATCATCTCGGAGACGACGAGGCCCGTGCCTTCCGCCCGCGCCAGGCGGCGGAAGGGCAGATCGGTCACGCCCGACATGGGGGCGAGGATCACCGGCGTCTCGATGCGCAGACCCGGCGCGAGATCAATCGGCTTGAGAGGTGAGTTGCACAACATCTGTGCAGCCATACAGAAAGCCCAAGGGCTGGGCAACATGCCTGAGCGGTTTGCGGTGGCGCGGAAACTGCCTTAACCCGCCTGCCCATGGATGTGGTGGCCATTCTTCTCGCAGCCGGCCAGGGCACGCGCTTCGGCGCGGACCGGCCGAAGCAGTATCTCGCGATCGCTGGCAAGCCCGTGCTGCGGCACGCGGCTGAAGCGCTGCTGGCCGAAGGGCTGGTCAGCGCGATCCAGCCGGTGTGCCCGGCGGGTGAGGAAGCGGTGCTGGCCGTGATGCTGGGGGGGCTGCCGGCGCTGGCCCCGGTGGTGGGTGGCGCCACCCGCCCGGCCTCGGTCCGCGCGGGGCTGGCGGCGCTGGCGGGCCGCGCGCCCGATGTGGTGCTGGTGCATGACAGCGCGCGCCCCGTGGTGCCCGCCGGCACCGTGGCCGCGCTGCTGGCCGCGCTACGGACCGCGCCCGGCGCGATACCCGCCCAGCCGGTGAGCGACACGCTCAAGCGCGGTGCGGCAGGGCTGATCGAGGCCACGGTGCCGCGGGCAGGGCTGTTCCGGGCCCAGACGCCGCAGGCCTTCCGCTTCGCCAACCTGCTCGCCGCCCACGCCTCCGCGTCCGATGACGCGACCGACGACGCGGAGTTGCTGGAGCGCATGGGCGATGCCGTGGCCCTGGTGGCGGGCAGCGAGCGCAATGTGAAAATCACCTATCCCGAGGATCTTTCCCGCGTGACGATAGAAACCCCGATCATGGTCTGCCGCGTCGGCACCGGCTTCGATGTCCACCGGCTGGTGGAGGGGCGCCCGCTCATCCTCTGCGGCATCACCGTGCCGCATACGCTGGGGCTGGACGGGCATTCCGATGCCGATGTCGGCATCCACGCGCTGTGCGACGCGATCTACGGCGCGCTGGGCGAGGGCGATATCGGCCGGCATTTTCCGCCCAGCCAGATGAAGTGGAAGGATGCCGACAGCGCCCAGTTCCTGGAGCATGCCGCGGCGCGAATCGCGGCCCGCGGCGGCCGGCTGGTCAATGCCGATGTCACACTGATCTGCGAGCGGCCGAAGATCGGCCCGCATGCCCGCGCCATGGAGGCACGGCTGGCCGCGCTGATGGGCGTCGATGTGTCCCGTGTGGGTGTAAAGGCCACCACCACGGAACGGCTGGGCTTTGCCGGGCGCGAGGAGGGCATCGCCTGCCAGACCGCGGTGTCGATCCTGATACCGGAATGAGCCGCCGGCGGTATTCGACAGACCCGCCGAGGCCAGCCTATGCTCGGGTCATGTCACGCCTCATACCTGCGCTCCCGGCCCTCCTCCTGCTCGCCGCCTGCAGCGGCTTCGAGCCCACCGCGCCGCGCCCCGAGGCGCGTGACGTCAACCGGCAAGAGAATGTCAGCATCCGGATGGCTTGCCGCGAGGCGGCGGACCGCACCCTGGCGCGGCAGGATCGCTCGCAGCTCATGCGCGAGGATGAGCGCAATTCCAGGCTGGGTGCCGAAACCTCGGTGCTGTCCTATCGCGCGGTGAGCGACCAGATGGGGCGGCAGTTCCGCCGCGACCAACTCGCTGCTGATTGCGAGCGGCAGAACCAGCAATCCGCACCGGATCTGCCAGCGGCGCAGCCTTCACGGTGATGGCGTAACCGACGAGATGATCGTGTTGCCGGCGCGTTGACGGCGCAGCCTGCGCGGTGATGGAGCAGCCGGCGTGCTGAGGGCGTTGTCTATTCGCTGGAGGCCATCGGCAAGTTGTCAGGCGTCCAGCGCGGCAGGGGCCGCGGCGGGACCCAGGGGCGGTCGCCCCTTGCGGCGCGGTCGCTGACCACCACCGGCCCGGCCGTGGTCAGCCAGACGGCATGGGCGCCATCGCGCCAGACGCTGAAACGATCGACCACCACCGAACCGTCGCAGCGGCCGCGCACCGGCTCGGGCGAGAGGATGATGGCGGCCGCGCCGCAGGGTGCCTCCGCCGCGGGCACGGTCTCACGCCGGCCGGCGGCACGGCCGCGCGGCGCCGTCGGGGTGTGGCGCATGATGGCCAGCAATGGCCCATCAGCGCTCAGGCGGAGCCGACACAGCCCGTCCTGACAGTCCAGTCCGCCTTCGCCGCCCCGAGCGGGCATGGCGGCGGCCTCCGCCTCGCCCCAGCCGCGCAGCCAGGCGTCGCGGGTGAAGCGCGGCGCGCCGGCGGCACGTTCCACGAAGACATCGCCCTGCGCATTGCGCAGGGCGATGAGGCGGGCATCGGCGGAGATCAGCGCATCGGGCACCGGGCTTGCCCCGCCGCTGGCCATGCCGATGACCAGAAGTGCCGCCCCGCCCGCCCGCGCCGCGCCGCGCCACATTGCGAGCCACACCAGCCCCAGGGCGCAGAGGCCAAGGCCCCAGCCCGGCAGTGGCGTGGCGGAGAGCGCGGCCCCGGGCCAGCCCGCCACCACGTGGGCGATGGCCAGCACGCCTTCGACGCCGAGGGCTGTGACGCGCAGCGGCAGCCCCTCCAGCCCCAGTGGCATCAAAAGGGTGGCGAGCATGGCACTGGGCATGATCACCAGGCTGGTCAGCGGCACAGCCAGCGCATTGGCCGCCACGCCATAAAGCTGCAGCCGGCCGAAATGATGCAGCCCGAAGGGCGTTGTGGCCGCACCGGCGAGCAGCGAGGTGAGCAGGCTGGCGACGAAGACCAGGCAGGCCCGTCGCCACCACGGCGTGCCGGCTTGCGGCCTCAGATGCCCCCTGCCCCATTCCCAGGCCGCCACCAATGCCAGCACGGCCGCAAAACTCATCTGGAAGGAGGGCCCGGTGATGGCGGCGGGTTGCAGGGCGAGCACGGCAGCGAAGGCGATGGCCAGGCCCCGAAGGGTCAGCGCGCGGCGGCCGATGAGAAGGCCGAGGGTGACCAGCGCGGCCATGGCAAAGCTGCGCTGCATCGGCACCTCGGCCCCCGTCAGCAGCATGTAGAAGCCGCCCAAAGCCAGCGCTCCGAGCGAGGCCGGCAGCTTCACATTCACCCGCAGCGCGAGCCAGGGGCAGAGCGCCAGCCCGGCCCGCAGCAGGGTGAAGCCCAGGCCCATGACGATGGCGATGTGCAGGCCCGAGACGCTGAGGAGGTGGGCAAGGCCCGAATCCCGCATCGCTGTCATCTCAGCGGGCGGAATGGCGGATTGGCCGCCGGTGATAAGGGCGGCGGAAATGGCGCCGGCCGGGCCCGGGATCTGGGCCTGCACCCGCGCTTCGATGCTGGCCCGCAGGCCAGCCAGCGGCGGCGGCTCGCCCAGGCCCTGCAGCAGCACCGCATGGCCCAGCGCGAAGCCGCTGCCGCCCAGGCCCGAGAACCAGGCGGCGCGCTGAAAATCCCAGGCGCCAGGATGGGTGGGGGCGGAGGGCGGCCGCAGCAGGGCGCGCAGCCTGATGGTCTGGCCAGGCAGCAGTTGCAAGGGCTCATCGGCGCGCAGACGCAGACGGATATGGCGGGTGGTGGGGGCCGAACCCTCCCAATGCACGGCGGTGAGGGTGACGCGCAGCCCCTCCGGCAGGCGGTCGATATCGGCGACCATCCCCTCCAGCATGATCGCGCTTCGCGGCAGGTCGAGCGGCAGCGGCGCGCGGCCGGCATGCCAGCCAGCCAGGCCGAAGCCCAGCAGCACTGCGGCAAGCATTCCCAGGCACCAGGACAGCCAGGGCCGCCGCCCGGCCAGCCAGGCCGCGGTGAGCAGCGGCGGCAGAAAAGCGGCCTGCAACAGCGCCGGCGGCTCCCAGGTAAGCTGGAAGTAGAGCAGGATGCCGCAGCCCATGGCGACCGGCAGCCAGAGTGCGAGGTTGGGTTGCTGGGCGAGGCAGACCGCAACCAGACCCTCCTGCAGCGCCCGAGGGCGTGGCAGTTGCAGGGGTATCGCAGCAGCCGGCGCAACCGGGGATTGCAGCATCAAGGACCCTAGCGACGACTCGGACGACTCGGTCAATACGAATAACCAACAATTCTACTCACGTAATGTTTCCGAGTCGGAATGTCGTTTTTCTCCATGACCTGGCGCACGAATCGGAGCCGACTCCGTGCAACTCGATATTTATCGGTGCCGGGTGAAAAATCCCTTGACGCCGGGGGGAAAACCGCGGTTCGGCCCTGGACGAAACGCAATCCCGCGCGGATATCGGGCGCATGACCATCCGCACCCGCTTCGCGCCCTCACCCACCGGCTTTCTGCATATCGGCGGCGCCCGCACCGCCTATTTCAACGCGCTCTTCGCGCATCGCCATGGCGGGCAATACCTGCTCAGGATCGAGGACACCGACAAATCCCGCTCGACCCCCGAGGCGGTGGCGCAGATCATCGAAAGCCTGGCCTGGCTCGGGCTCTCGCCCGACGAGCCGCCGGTGATGCAGAGCACGCGCGAGGCGCGCCATGCCGAGGTCGCGCATGAATTGCTGGCCGCCGGCAAAGCCTATCGCGCCTACGAGACCGCCGATGAGCTGAAGGCAATGCGTGAACGCGCGCAGGCCGAGGGCCGCCCGCCGCACTACACCGGCTATTGGCGCGACCGCGAGCCGGGGCCCGAGGAGGCCGGCAAACCCTTCGCCATCCGCATCAAGGCCCCACGAGAGGGCTCGACGGTGGTGACAGACCTCGTCCAGGGCCGCGTCGAGGTGCAGAACACCGAGCTCGATGACATGATCATCCTGCGAAGCGATGGCACGCCGACCTACCTCCATGCCGTGGTGGTGGATGACCACGACATGGCCATCACCCATGTCATCCGCGGCGATGACCATCTCACCAACACCTTCCGGCAATGCATGGTGTTCGACGCGATGGGCTGGACGCGGCCCGAATTCGCCCATGTGCCGCTGATCCATGGCGCGGATGGCGCCAAGCTCTCCAAGCGGCACGGCGCCGTGGGCGTGCTGGAATGGCGCGACCAGGGCGTGCTGCCCGAGGCCGCGCTGAACGCCTTGCTGCGTCTGGGCTGGGGCCATGGCGATACCGAGATCATCGGCCATGCGGATGCCCAGAAGATCTTCGACATCGCCGATGTCGGCCGCGCCGCCTCGCGCATGGATTACGCCAAGCTGAACCACATCAATGGCGTCTATCTCCGCGCCGCCGACCCTGCCCGGCTGGCGGCGATGGTCGCCGAAAAGCTCTGGCCCGACGGCATTGGCCTCGCCCGCATCACGGCGCTCATGCCGGCGATGCAGGAGCGGGCGAAGTCGGTGAACGAGCTGGCCGAGGGGGCGCGCTTCGCACTGGGCCATGGCGCGCCACCGGCCGATGAGAAGGCGCGGGCCATGCTGAACGAGGAGGCCCGTGCCCGCCTCGCCCGCCTGGCCGGGGCGCTGGAGGGTGGCGACTGGTCGAAGCCGGGGCTCGAGGCGCGCCTGAAAACCTTTGCCGAGGCCGAGGGCGTCAAGCTGGGTGCCGTGGCGCAACCGCTGCGCGCTGCGCTGACGGGATCGCTGAACTCCCCGCCGATCGACGCCGTGCTGGCGGCACTCGGCGCGGATGAGGCAATGTTCAGGATCCGCGCCGCCCTCTGATAGGCTGCAACGCGGGGCCGGCCCGCGGCGTTGTCATCGCACGCAACCCATCCCCGAGGGCGTCCCGCCCCCGGTCGCGATGCGCAGCGAACGAAGGTCGGCCCATCCCATGAGCACCATTCTCATCATCGTCCTCCTGCTCGTCGTCTTCGGCGGCGGCGGCGGCTATTACGGTTACAACCGCTACGGTGCGAATGGCCTGGGCGGGGTTCTCGGCCTTGTGCTGGTCGTGGTGCTGGTGATGTGGCTGCTGGGCGTGCTGGGCACCGGGCGGATGATGTAGAGCGGCCGCTCAGGCCCGCTCCACCCGCGTCAGCCAGCAGCCCGGCCTTGCGGTGTGGATGTTCACGAAGGCCACGCGCGGGTCCGCCAGGCGCTCACGCAGCGGCCCCTCGGCCTCGTGGCCCGGCATTACCAGGCCGAGATCGTAGAGGCACATCCCCTCGCGGTCATAATGCCGGAGCGAGATGATGCTGTTCTCGGTCACCGTCTCCGGCAGCCGGTCCTCCTCGATGCGCGCCTCGCAGTCATGCGCGTGGAGGAACACCGGCGAGGGTGTCCAATACGGCCCGGTGGGTGCGGGCAGGTCCCAGCTGGCCAGCAGCATGGTCTCGCCCGGCACACCGAGGCGCAGGCAGTGGCGGCAGGGGAAGCCCGGGCCGTCGACCGCGCGGGTGTGCACCGGGCCGCCGCGATCATCGCGCGCGGTCTCGCGGAAGCGCCTCGCACTCGGGGTGTCCATGGGGATGCAGCGGAATTGGGTCATGGGCGCATTCTAGCGCGGCGCTCGCGGCTTGCCCCCCGTTTGTTGCGCTGGCTCACTGCGGGGATGAGGCTTGGCCGCCAGCATGCGGCATGAGGGAGCTCGCCTCCTCGCTGGCGCGCGGCGCCCTGCTGGATCAGGCCGCTATGGCGCTGGATGGGCATGCCTGTACCACCTGGCGGCGGCGGGAGTTGGAGGCGGCGGGCGCTTCGGCCTAACCTCTCCGCAACACGGAGGAACCAGTCTTGAACAATCTCTTCGACCTCAGCGGCAAAACCGCCATCGTCACCGGCGGCAGCCGCGGCATCGGCCGTGCCATCTGTATCCGCCTCGCCCAGCATGGCGCGAAGGTGGTGGTCTCATCGCGCAAGCTCGATGCCTGCCAGGCGGTGGTGGATGAGATCACCGCGAATGACGGCACGGCCATGGCGCATGCCGCTTCGATCTCCCGCAAGGAGGATTTGAAGGGCCTGGTCGATGCCACCACAGCCGCCTATGGCCAGATCGACGTGCTGGTCTGCAACGCGGCGTTGAATCCCTATTTCGGGCCGAGCCAGGAGATCCCGGACGAGGCCTATGACCGGATCATGAACGGCAATGTCCGCTCCAACCTCTGGCTCAGCCAGATGGTGATCCCCGCCATGGCGGCGCGCGGCGAGGGTTCGGTGATCTTCATCTCCTCCATCGGCGGCTTCCGGGGCTCGCCCATGTTGGGCATCTATGGCGTCTCCAAGGCGGCGGATATGCAACTGGCCCGCGCGCTGGCCACGGAATGGGGGCCGAAGGGCGTGCGGGTGAACACCATCGCGCCGGGCCTGGTGCGCACCGATTTCGCCCGCGCGCTGTGGGAGGACGCGGCCAACCTGAAGAAGCGGACCCGCGACAGCCCGCTGCAGCGGATTGGCGAGCCGGACGAGATCGCCGGCGCCGCGGTCTTTCTGGCCAGCCCCGCCTCGGGTTTCATGACGGGGCAGAGCATTGTCATCGATGGCGGCGTGCTGGCCGGCCCGCCCCGCGTAGAGGAATAAAGACGGATGTCCGCGCCCTGACCGCAGCCTATGTCGCCGCCTTCAACGCGAAGGACATCGACGCCGTGGCGGCGCTACTCGACCCCGGCTTCGCGTTGGAGGACCCGGTGGTCAAGCGCATCGAAGGCAAGGCGGACTGCCTCATGGCCATCGCCGGTATCTTCGCCGGCTGCACGCGCCTGGAGTTCCGGGCGCGCGGCATCGTGGTCCAGGGCAGCACCAGCGTGATCGAATTCACCCTGGCGCTGGACGCGACGCAGCTGAAGGGGGCGGACATTATCGAGTGGCGCGACGGGCGGATGGTCGAGCTGCGCGCCTATCTCGACATCCCGAAATCCTGACGCCGCTGGCCAAAACGCCGAGGACGCCCCACATTCCCGCCATGCCAATCGCTCTATCCATCCTCGACCAATCCTCCGTCGTGACCGGCCGCGGACCGGATGACGCGATCCGCGAGACCCTGGCGCTGGCGCGCTTGGCGGACCAATGGGGCTATCACCGCTACTGGCTGGCGGAGCATCACAATTCCTCCGCCCATGCCGGCTCGGCGCCGGAGATCCTGATCAGCGCCATCGCCGCCACCACGCGGCGGATCAGGGTGGGCAGCGCCGGCGTCATGCTACCGCATTACGCGGCGTTGAAAGTCGCCGAGCAATTCCGGGTGCTTGAGGCGATCGCGCCGGGGCGGATCGATCTGGGCATCGGCCGCGCCCCGGGGAGCGATAGCCGCACCGCCTATGCGCTCAACCCCAATGCCGGCACCGCGGCCGACAATTTCCCGCAGCAGATCCGTGACCTGCAAGGTTGGCTGGGGGAGGGGTTGCCGGTCGACCACCCCTTCCGCGCCGTGACCGCGAGCCCCGCGGTGCCGACGAAGCCAGAGCTGTGGATCCTGGGCAGCAGCGATTACGGCGCGCAGGTCGCCGCCTATTTTGGCCTGCCCTATTGCTACGCCTATTTCATCACCGATGGCGCGGGCTCCGAGCAGGCGATGCAACTCTACCACCAGGGATACCGGCCGAGTGCCGCCAACCCCACGCCGAATGGCGCGCTGGCCGTCTTCGCGCTGACGGCGGCGACAGAGGCCGAGGCGCATCGCCTTTTCTCCTCCCGCGCGCTGGCCCGGCTGTGGCGCGACCAGGGCCGCTTCCTGCCCCTGCCCAGCCCGGAAGAGGCCGACGCCTACCCCTATTCCGAGGCCGAGCGGGCCCATGTCCAGCGCCTGCGCGACCGCGCGCTGATCGGCAATCCCGCGCAGGTGCGGGCGAAGATCGAAGCCCTGGCGGCAACGCATGGCGCAAGCGAAGTCGCCATTCTCAGCCCATGCCACAGCGCGGCCGCGCGGGCGGAGAGCTACCGGTTGCTGGCGGCCGAATTCGCGCTGGAGGCACCGGCGCGGCTGGTAGCCTGAGGTTTTGGCGGGCAGCCCTTGGAAGTGCGCTGCCCTCCCAAACCCACCCGCAAAGGGCCGAATGGCCCTTTGATCCCATGAATCATCGCTCTGGGTGGGGAGGGGCATCACTGGCGCGCCAGTGATGCCCCTCCCCACCCAGAGCGATCAACTCCACGACGGTCCAGCGCCGGCTCGCCCCCGACGAATGGGAGCGACATGCCTATCGACGGGAAGGTGGCGCCTTCCCCAAGGGCGGCAAACCACCCCTCAGCGCGCCGCCGCCATCACCCCGCGCCAGCGCTCCGTCTCGCGCCCGATATGGCTGCGGAACTCCTGTGGCGTATTGCCGATGGGCGGCCCACCCATGTCCGAGACCCGCCGTGCCACCTCGGGCTCGGCCAGCGCCGCCGTTGCGGCGCGGTGCAGTGTCATCACCACCTCCTCCGCCACGCCTGCCGGCGACAGCAGCCCATACCAGCCCCCCGCCGTGAAGCCGGGAAAGCCCTGCTCGGCCATGGTCGGAAGGTTGGGCAGCATGGGTGCGCGCCCAGCGCTGGTCACCGCCAGCGCCCGCAGCAGCCCGGCCTCAATCTGCGGCTTCACCAGGACCAGGTTCTCGATGGTGAAGAGGAATTCGCCGGCGATGACCGCCAGCACCGCCGGCGCGCTGCCCTGGTAATGCACCGGCGCGGCGGGAAAGCCCGCGGCCTGGCGAAACGCCTCCTGCGCCAGCAATTGCGGCGAGCCGACACCAGGTGTGGGGTACATCACCTCCCGGCCCTCTGCCTTGAGCGCCGCCACCAGACCGGCCAGGTCACGATGCGGGGACACCGCGCGCACCACCAGCACCAATGGCGTCGCATTCAGCAGGGTGATGGGCGTGAGATCGACCATCGGGTCATAGCCGAGCTGCGGCTCGGTGATGGGCGAGACCGCGAGCGGCCCGGTGCTGCCGACCAGCATGAGATGGGTATCGCCACGCGCGCGGGCGACCAGTGCGGTACCGACATTGCCGCCGGCGCCGGGGCGGTTCTCCACCACCACGGGCTGACCGAGGCGGCGGCCCATCGGCTCGGCCAGCATGCGGCCGAGCTGGTCCAGGATGCCCCCGGGCGCAAAGGGCACCACCAGCCGGATGGGGCGCTGCGGCGCCCATTGCGCCCGCGCGTTTCCCGGGGCCAGCAGGGCGGCGCCGAGCAGCGCCCGGCGCGGCGTCATGCCGGCTCCAGCGTGAAGGTCAGCAGGGTGTCGCGCACCACGATGCCACCGCGGTTACCCGGCGTGATGTCACCATAGCGCTGGGCATAAACCGGCGGCAGCTCCCGCGCGCCGGCCGGTGACAGCCACAGCCGCAGCAGATGCCGCCTGCGGTCGAGTTCAGGGAAATCCTCGAAATCGGTTCGGCTGTGCAGGATCTGATGGTTGTGGATGAACTGCATATCGCCGGGGCGGAATTCCATTTCCAGCGACATCTCCTCGGCCAGCCTGTCGAGCCGATCGAGAGCTGCGACCTCCAACGGGGTGAGGCGCCGCGCCTCGGGAAAATTCACCTGGGCCGAGCGGATGTATTGGCCGGAATAGATCGTACTGAGTTCGCCCTGGAACCAGTTGAAGACCGGGATCTCAAACCAGGGCAGCATGCCGGGCGGGATTTCACCGCGCCGGTCGGTGGGCATCGGGTTGTGCAACGCGCGCCAGAGCTCCGGGCTTTCCGCCATCATCCGATCATGGATCGCGACCGAGGAGACAATGCGCGAGCCGCCGCCCGCTTTCGCCCCGCGCAGGCAGAGCAGACCCACGATGTCGCAGCTGTCGGTATGGAATTCCAACTCGCGATTGGTCTGGTAGTAGCGCACCTTCGGGTTCTGGATGTCGAGGCCGAGATCGGTGACATGGCCGAGCAGATGGCCGCGCGCATTCTGCGAGCGGAAGGCGCCGAAATGCGCGCCGATACCGAGATAGGCAATGGCGCTCCCCTCGATTCCCCGCCCGCCGACATCGAAACCGCGCAGCAGCACGAAACCCCGGCCACGCAGCAGATCGCCCTGGATACGACGCAGCCGCGGGCCGAGGGTGGGGAGTGAAAATGTCTCAGCGGTGATGTCGCCCATGGCCCGGCCGGCGGCCCGATGCGCTGTGATCGCCGCGTCAATCTCAGCGAGTTCGACGGCGCCCAGGCTCTCCACCCAATCCGTGCGGCGGGCCATCTCGGGCCCGTTCCATGCCGACGCGCCGCCGACCGGCCCTGTTGCGAGCTCCATCGGGTTTCCTCCTGCTGTTTTGCGGTCAGGATTTCGCGTTTGCACGGCGCTGTCCAGCGCGATCAGCCGTATCCGTCATCATCGGTATCGGACCAGGGCCGCGCGGCATGGGCCTGCCGCCGACCGCGGCGGTGCCGCCACCAATCCTGCGCAGGGCCAAGCAGCAAGAGCGGCGCCGCCAACAGCGCGCAGAGCGCGAAGATCGCGGCCCAGCCCCGAGAACCCGACAGCAGCGCCGCAACACTCATCCCGGCCAGCGCGCCCACCACCAGCAGCCCCAGGCCGAACAGCAGGAGAATCAGCCGGTGCCGCGCGCCGAGCCAGGTGACGGGTTCACTCTCATCGGTGGTGGGGCGACCATCCCGCCCGACATCGTATTGCCGCGCGGGGTCGAGCCCGAAGGGCGCGGTCACGCTCGCTCAGGGCCGGCGGATGACCACGAATTGCAACGGCCGGCCATCACGGCGGGCCTGGCGCATCCGCCACCAGAGAATGCCACCCGAAACCATCGCCGCCACGGCCAGGATCGGCAGGAGGATGCCGATGGCGACCAGCGCCAGCGAGGCCAGCAGCAGGGCGGCAGCGATGCCACCCACCAGCAGTGACACCCGAAGCAGCGTGGCCATCACCTTCCCCATGGGCTGGGGCGGTGCTGGGGTGGTGAATTCTCCCTCCGGGGTCATGTCCAGGACGGGCGGGCGGCGCGTTTCCATGGGAGGGATGTTGCGTGCCGGGGGCGGCACTTCAAGGGGGCCGGATTACTCCGGCGTCATCCGTGCCATGGCCACCAGCAGCGGGTTGCGCGCCTCCTCGGCCGCGATGACCTCGGGCATGCGGGCCATCGGCTCGTTGATCGGCACGCAGCCGAGTTCGAGGATGCGCCTCACATTATCGGGCTCATTGGTCGCGGCGGTGACTGCGGCATGGGTGCGCGTGGCGATCTCCGCCGGCAGGCCACGCGGGCCCCACATGCCGGTCCAGCTTTCGAACCAGAGTTCCGGAAAGCCGCTTTCGACCAGGGTGGGGGTATCCGGCAGGGCAGCAATCCGCGCGCGGGAGCACACCGCGAAGGCGCGCAGCTGCCCGTCGCGGATCAAGGGTAGCACGCCGCCTGCGGGCGAGATGATGAGCTTGTAGGCCCCGGCCAGCAAATCCGCGATGGCGGGTGCCGTGCCACGATAGGGCACAATGGTGAGGTCCACGCCCAAGGCATTGCCGAGGGCCGCGGCGCCGAATTGCCCGAGCGATCCCAGCGTGGGCGTCGCGAAAGTGTATTGCGCCGGACGGCTGCGGATATTCTCCAGCAGCGGCATCAGGCTGGTCTCGCTGACATGGCGGGGGCTACCCACCAGGATCTGCGGCACGATGGCGGTGCGGCAGATCGGCGTGAGATCGGCCACCGCATTGAACGGCACGTTGCGCTGAACGTGGCGCAGCATCAGCAGCACCTCGTTGGAGTAGAGCAAGGTGGAGCCATCCGGGGGCGAGCGCACCACAGCATCGGCGCCGATCGCGCCATTGGCCCCGGAGCGACTTTCGATCACCCAGTTCTGCTGCAGCAATTCGGCCGCGCGCGCGCCGATGAAGCGCGCCGTGGCATCCACCGTGCCGCCGGGTGGGTAGGGCACGACAATGCGCACCTGCGCACGGCTTTGCGCCAGGGCGGGGGTGGCAAGGGCCGCACCCAGCAGGGCGCGGCGGGGAATGGTCATGCGCATGTCAGTCTCCGGTTAAGGCTGCGACCGGCGGTTCCCAGAAATGACCTGGCGGGTTGGCCCCGCTCAGATCCGCGAAATATCCATCACCGAGGGCGCAAAGAGATCGGCCGCGGTCAGCAGGCGGGACGACAGGCCCTGCTCATAGGAATAGCGGGCCAGCGCGTCGATCTCATGCAGGCTCTCCTTCACGCCGTAACGCCAGTAATCGGCGCCCATCAGCGCGATGCTGTCCAGCGCCTCGGCCTCGACCCAGGGCAGGGTGACGTTCAGCGCGGTGATGTCGCGCACCTCCTGCATGGCGATGGCCTTGGCCTGGACGAAGGCCTTGTAGACGCTCGTCGCCAGCCAGGGATGTTGTTCGACCAGCGTCTTCTTGATGCCGATCAGGTGCATGATCGGGAAAAGTTTGGTTTTCTTGTAATACGCCTGCTCGACGGCGCGATAATTCGGGAAGAGACGGCCGATATTCGGCGCACCCTCGACGAAGCAGGAGGGTGCGCGGGCGGTGAAAAGTGCGTCCAGTTCCCCCTTCACGAACATGTCCACCAGCGTGCGGTCATTCGGGATGGGCGCCAGATCCAGGCCCGGGATGGGTTTGATCGGCGTGCGTTCGTCGCGGCCGGGCTGTTCCTGGCCGCCCGAGCGCCAGATGCATTCCTCCGGCCGCACGCCGTATTCATCCTGCATCATGCCGCGCATCCAGACCGGCGCGGTCATCTGGTATTCCGGCAGGCCGATCTTCTTGCCGCGCAGATCCTCGGGCTTGGTGATGCCGCGATCGGTTCGGATGTAGATGCTGGAGTGCCGGAAGATGCGGGAAACAAAGGCGGGGATGCCAATATACTGGCAGTCGCCGCGCGCCGTCTGGATCATGGTGCTGGAGAAACTCAGCTCCGTGACGTCGAATTCGGTGCTGCGGAAGGCGCGGAAAAACACCTCCTCGGCGGCCAGCGGCAAAAAGTTCACGTCGCAGCCCTCGATCTGCACCCGGCCATCCTTGATGGCGCGGACCCGGTCGTAATCGCCGACGGCGACGGTGAGGCTCAGCTTGGACATGTCAGGGAAAATCCTTCGAAGTGATGGCACGCAGCAGGGTTTCGGGCCGCACGGGGATGGCACGGATCGTTACGTCGTGGTGGCGCATGGCATGCGCGATAGCGTTCACCAAGGCCGGGACGGCGCCGATAGTGCCGCCCTCGGCCACGCCCTTCACACCGCCCAGCGTATCAAGTGCCGGGGTCTCAATATGATCCATCGCGATATCGGGCATGTCGAGCATGGTGGGCAGGGTATAATCCAACAGCGTGGTGGTCAGCAGCTGGCCCTGGGAATCATGGAGCAATCGCTCCATCAGCACGGGGCCCAGTCCCTGGAGGACGGCACCATGGGTCTGGCCGTCGACGATCATGGGGTTCACCATCCGGCCGCAATCATGGGTGATGGAATAGCGCTCGACGCGCACCTGGCCGGTGCGGCGATGCACCGTGACCTCCGCGACATGGCAGGCCGCGGAGACGGAGCTGAAGGGCTGGTCCCAATGCTGCGTGGTGTCGAGGCCGAAGCTTTCGCCGGGCGGCATGCCGATGGGGCGCATGGCGTGCGCGGTGCGGGCGATCTCTTCCACCGTGACGCAGAGACCGGGCACGCCATTCACCTCTGCCACGCCGTCGCGCAGCACGATATCGGCCGGATCGGCCTCCATGATGTGGCCGGCGATGCGCTTCATCTTGGCGGCGATGAATTCGGCCGCGGTGATGACCGCACCGCCGCCCGCCACCACGCCGCGGCTGGCGAATGTGCCTGAGCCATAGGGGGTAAGCGCGGTGTCGCCTTCCTGCACAGTGATCTTGTCCGGTGCGATGCCGAGGCTCTCCGCCGCCATCTGTGCGAAGGTCGTGAGGTGGCCCTGCCCTTGCGTGGTCTGGCTGACGAAGAGCACGGCCGAACCATCCGGCTCCACCTTCAACCGCGCCGCCTCGATACCCGGGATGCGCAGCAGGCCGCGGGCACGGTAGCGAGCGCTGCCCTGCCCCGTCTGTTCGGTGATGCAGGCGATCCCTATGCCACGCAGGCGATCAGGGTCGGTGTCCCGCGCGGAAAAACCGGCATACTCGGAGAGCTCAAGCGCGCGCGCGAGCAGCGCGTGGTGCGGGCCATTATCGTAGCGGATGCCGCTGGCATTGGTGAACGGAAAATCCTCGTCGCGCAGCAGATTGCGCCGGCGGATCTCCGCGCGATCCAGCCCCAGCGCCGCGGCGGCGCGGTCCATCATGCCTTCCAGCGCCATGAAGCCGACCGGCGCGGCCACGCCGCGATAGGGGCCCGAGGGCGTGGTGTGGGTGGTGATGGCCCGCGTGCGGAAGGCGTAGTGCCTGAAGCGATAGGGGCCGGGAAAGGTGCGCGGGCCGCCGCCGGCCTCGATGGAACTGCCGAAGGGAATGCCGGGATAGGCGCCGGCATTGGCAATGACATCGAGCCGAAAACCGATCAGCCGGCCATCCGCCTCCATCGCCATTTCCACGCCGAAGCGCATGTCGCGGGCGTGGCTGGAGGCCAGGAAATCATCCTGCCGGTCGCCGACCCACTTGATCGGGCGATTGAGCTTTCGGGCGGCGGCAACAGCCAACAGTTCCTCGGGATAGACGGAGGCCTTCATGCCAAAGCCGCCGCCGACATCGGGCGCCACCACGCGCAGCGCGGATTCCGGAATGCCCAGCGCGGTAGAGAGCGTGTTGCGCAGGAGATGGGGAATCTGGCTGGAGGAAAACAGCGTGGTTTCATCCAGCCCGGCATCATGGCGGGCGAGGCAGCCGCGCGGCTCGAGCGAAACGGTGGCAACGCGCGAAGCGGCGAAGGTCTCGCGGAAGACATGCGGGGCGGCGGCAAAGGCGGCCTCGAAGCCCTCGGTGGCGGTGATGTTCTGGAAGAGGCGATTGCCCGGGGCCTGTGGGTGGACCAGGGCCGCATCCTCGGCCAGCGCGTCTTCCAGTGTCACCACCGCCGGCAGCGGATCGTAATCGACCAGGACGAGTTCAGCCGCATCTTCGGCGACATAGGGGTCGGGGGCGAGGACGAGCCCCACGATATCACCCACGAAGCGCACCGTGTCGTTGCAGATGATGGGCCGCGGCACCGGCGCAAAACCGGGTAGCGGCAGGTCCGGCGAGAGGGGTGCGAGGCCCGCGAAATCCGCCGCCGTCAGCACCCGCACGCCGGGCAGCGCGAGGGCCGCAGCGGCATCGATCCCCAGTATCAGCGCATGGGCATGCGGGCTGCGCAGGAAGACGGCGTGCAACGTGCCCAAGGGCGCCTCGATATCGTCGAGAAAGCGGGCCTGGCCGCGCAGCAGCCGGGCATCTTCCTTGCGCGGCATGGAGCGTTGGTCGTTATGCCCGATGCTCATGAGCGCATGCGCTCGGCCGCGAGGCGCACGGCATGAACGATGTTCACATACCCCGTACAGCGGCAGATATTGCCATGCAACGCCTCGCGGATCTCGGCGTCGGATGGATTGGGTTGCTCGCGCAACAATTCGATCGTGGCCGCGAGGAAGCCCGGCGTGCAGTAGCCGCATTGCAGCGCGTGGCACTCGTGAAAGGCCTGCTGGACGGGATGCAGCGCCTCACCGGCCAGACCTTCCACGGTGGTGATGGCCGCACCATCGGCCTGCACCGCCAGCATCAGGCAGGACCGCGCCGTGGCACCGTCGATCTCCACCGTGCAGGCGCCGCAGACGCCATGGCCGCAGCCGATATGCGTGCCGGTCAGGCGCAGCTCATGTCGCAGGAAATCCGACAGCAACATGCGCATGGGCACGCTTCGGGTGTGGCGCTCGCCATTGACCGTCAGGCTGATCTCGCGCGTGGTCATCGCGTGCCCGCCGCGGCAAGGATGGCCTCGGGCAGTAATCCCTCCAGCACGGCGATGCGATGGGCGCCGCTCGCAATGAGGTCGGCCGGCGCTTCGGCATCGGCGAGGCCGAGCCGCGCGGCTTCGCGCAGCACCGACAAGGTGGGTGCCTCGCCGAGCAGAGCGGCTTCGGCGGCATCAAGCCGGATCGGGCGATTGGCCGCGCCGATGGCGGCGATGCGAATGGCGCTGATCCGGCCGCCATCCAGGGCAAGATTGACCGCGATGGCGGCCATGGCGAGATCGGCCTGACGCACCCCCGCCTCAGCGAAATGGCTGTGCGGTAGGGGTGGCGGCAAGCGTATTTCCAGCAGCATCTCGTCGGGTTCTATGGCAGTGACCAGGGCGTCGCGGAAGAAGTCGCGTGCCGCCACCTCGCGCCGGCCGCGCGCACTCGCCAGCACCATCACGGCATCGAGGCAGAGCGCCGCGCAGGGCGCTTCGGCAGAGGGATCGGCGTGGGCCATGCTGCCGCCCAGCGTGCCCCGGTTGCGAATAGCGCGCGGGCCCGCCCAATGCAGCGCCTGCATGATGAGCGGCGGCATGCCGGCGGCGCGCTGCACCGCGATCTGCCGGGCCATCGCGCCGATGCGAATGGCTCCGTCATCAGCCTCGATATGCGACAGGCCAGCGCAGCGATTGAGATCCACCAGCACCGTGGGGCGCGCCATGCGCATCACCAGCAGCGCCATCAGGCTCTGACCGCCTGCCAGGATGCGCCCGGCATCGCCATGTTCGGCGAGCAGTGCGAGCGCCTCGTCAATCGTGCGGGGTGCCTCGTGCAGGAAGGGCGGCGGCTTCATGCTGTCTTTCTGCGGCAAGGTGACAATGCGCAGTATACTGCGGAATTCGCACCGGCCGTGTCAATTGGCTGGACGCTGGCGGGGGGGGCGCTAAGCTCCAACCTCGAAGACGGGGTGCTGCGATGGCTCGGGCAAAACAAGGCGGCAGGCGGGCGATGCGGGCGGAGGCCACGACGCTGACGGTGAGCGATGCAGTGAGCGATCCCGAGCTTCGCCAACTCATCACCCGCATGCCGCTGTGGCGCCGGCCGGGCTATCTCGTGCGGCGGTTGAACCAGATCCATTACGCCATCTTCTTCGAGGAATGCGCGGAGTTCGACATCACGCCGGTGCAATACGGTATCCTCACCACGCTCTCGCTCAAGCCGGGAGCGGACCAGAATTCCATCGCCTGTGATGTCGGCATCGACCGCACCAATGTGGCCGACGTGTTGGGCCGGCTGGCCCGGCGCGGGCTGGTACGGCGGCAGCGCGGTGCCCTGGACCGACGCACCTACCTGACCTGGCTGACGCCCGAGGGCGAGGCATTGACCAAATCCATGCTGGGGGCGATGCGCCGCGCCCAGGACCGCCTTCTGGCGCCGCTCGATGCCGCCGAGCGGGAGAATTTCATGGGCCTGCTGCTGCGGCTGATCGATGCCAATAACGACGTCAGCCGCGCCGCCCTGGGGCCAGCCAGGATCGACCGCGCGGCCTGAAATCAATCGCCCAGCCGCTCGTCACGCGGCGCGATCGCGGTCACCAGGTCGCGCACCAGGGTCTTGTTGGGCAGCGGCGCGAGATACATCGCCCGCCCCTCCAGCCTTGTGGTGCAGGCATAGATGACGCGGCCATCGAGCAGCATCATGCATTCCTTGCAGGCATTGGCGCTGAGGCAGGAATAGCGCAGCGCCAGCGAGGGATCGGCATGCGCGCGCACCCAGCGCAGGCCATCGAGAATGGATTGGCCGGGCTGGAAGGCGACGTCGAATTCCTCCACCCGCGCGTCTTCGCCGGGCAGGCCGCGGGCGATGTGCAGATGTGCAACATCGCTCATGCCGCAAGCCGCCCGGTGTGCAGCACGCCGTTGCGAAATTGCTGCGCCAGGGCGCATTGCCAGGAGGCTTCGGTTTCCGGGAAATCGGCGCGCTGATGGGCGCCGCGGCTTTCGGTGCGGCCTTGCGCGGCGGCGACCACCGCCTGCGCCACCAGAAGCCCCTGACGCAGGTCGAGCCAATCCAGCCGAGCCAGATCGAAGGCCGCGGGCCGGCCTGGCGGCGCCTCGCCCAGCGCCGTCGTGAGCGCGGCCAGGGCAGCCTCGGCCCGAGCCAGCGACGCGGCATCGCGCAGCGGTCCAACATCGCGGGTCATCACAGTCTGCAATTCCTCGAAGAGGGCCGCGGGGTTGCAGGCCGGGCCGGAGGCTTCGGCGGCGCTCGCCATCTCCGGCAGGCGCGTGGCGGGCTGGCGGCCAGCGGCATGGGCGGCCGCGCTGCGCCCGGCCTCGCGGCCAAAAGCAAAAGCCTCCGTGATCGCATTGCCCGACAGGCGGTTGGCGCCCGAGGCACCGCCCACCGCCTCGCCGGCGGCGAAGAGGCCGGGCACATCGGTCGCCATGTCACGCCCCACCACCACGCCGCCCATGTGGTAATGCGCGATGGGCGAGACCTCGACCATGTCGCGGGTGAGGTCGATGCCATTGGCGGCCAGGCGGGTGATCACCGGCCCGAAGGCAGCCTGCAGCGCATCGGCGCCGAGATGGGTAAAGGAGAGATAGGCGCCGCCAGCGGGCGAACCGCGCCCCTCGCGCACCTCACGCAAAATGGCGTGGGTGGTGACGTCGCGCGTGGTGGAATAGCCGTCATCCCTGGCGAAGACATCCTCCCCCAGCGCGTTCAGCAGCCGCCCGCCCAGCTTATAGCGGAAGGGGTCCCACATGATCGGGTCCATGCCGATCATCCGCGGCGCGAGATGGCCGATGGGGAAGAACTGGACGAACTCCATGTCGCGCAGCCGCGCCCCCGCGCGCAGCGCCAGGGCGTAGCCGTCGCCACCCATATTGGCGCTGGCGGAGTTGCGTGCGTACAGCCGGGTGAGCCCGCCGGTGGCGATGATGATCGCTGAGGCTGCAATGCGCAGCACCCGACCGGTGGCGACATCAAGCGCCAGGACACCGCGCGCCTCGCCGCCGTCCACGATGATATCGGTCACCATCAGGTCGCCGATGCGGCGGATTTCCGGGATGCGCTGCACCCGCGTGCGCAGGGTGCGCGACACGGCGGGGCCGGTGTTCAGCACATCGACATAGACGCAGCGCGGCCGGTCATGCCCCGGGGCCTGGACTTTCGCAAAACCATTGCCGTCGCGCGCCCAGCCCACGCGCCATTCCGCCATCTCCTCGATGCATTCCACACCGGCCTCACACAGTAGCGAGGCCAGGCCCTCGTCGCAGAGGCCCCGCCCGGCGGCGAGCGTATCGGCCAGATGGTATTCCCAGCGATCTGCATGGCGGTCCGCGGTCGCGGCCGAGACGGTCATCTGCGCCATGACGGTGGCGCCACCACGGCCGATCAGGCTGCGATCGAGCAGAAGCACCTGCGCGCCCTGCCCCGCTGCCGCGATGGCGGCATACATCCCCGCACCGCCCGCGCCGATCACCAGCACATCGGCGGCGAGGTCAGGCGGGACCATGGGCCTTGTTCAGGATTTCATCAGGCGTGGAGAGGACAACATCGACATAGCGCGGGGTGAAGGCCGCACCGCCGCCTTCTATCAGCCCGATGAATTCGGGCTTCATGGCGCGCAGCACGGGCAGGATGGCGGCATGCTCCTCGCGGTTCTTCCATTCGGCGATGAGGAAGAAGCGCTGCGGGTCGGTGCCGTCGCGGCAGAGCACGCCGTCCTTCACCTGCGCGGGCGATTTGTGCATGGGGTTGTCATCGCCATAGTCGAAGGCCTCGAAGAGACGGATGAACTCCTCCTCATGCCCGGCCTTCACACGAAAATCGTAGATGTGGAGGATGTTGCCGCGCTGGGCGAGCGGTTCCTGGGCCATGGCGGTAGCCTTTCCTTGGTCGTCAGATAGGAGGGTATACTGATCAATAATCGCCGCGCAACCGTTGCGCAGGGCTGAGCAGTCTGGCTAAGCTCGCCGTATAGGATTTCGCGGGAGAGCAGGGTCGATGGCCTGGCAGGCGGCGGCGCCCTTGGCGGCGATCGGGGATGGCGCGGTTCTGGGCGTTGATCTCGGCGGGATCGAGGTCGCGCTCTACCGGATGGGTGACACCGTCTTCGCCACCCATGGCATCTGCACCCATGCGCTTGCCTTCCTCAAGGATGGCTTTTTCGCCGATGGCGAGATCGAGTGCCCGCTGCACCAGGGCCGCTTCGATGTGCGCAGCGGGCGCGCGATGTGCGCACCGCTGACCAGGGATATCGCCCGGTATGCGGTGGAGCTGCGCGAGGGCGTGGTCTGGGTCGATCCGCAACAGGTACTGGCACCGGCCGCGCAACCTGCACAGCGGGCCACGGGCGGTTCGGGGCGCGTGGTCATCGTGGGCGCGGGCCAGGCAGCCGCCGCCTGCATTCGCACCCTCCGCGCCGAGGGGTTTTCCGGCAGTATCGAGCTCATCGGCGCCGAGGCGCATCTGCCCTATGAACGGCCTGCCCTGTCCAAGACAAGCCTGACCGATCCGGGCGCCGGGCATCCGCCCTGCCTCACCGCTTTGGACGCTGCGGCCTTGGATGTTCGACTGCATCTCGGCCGCAGCGCGGTGGCGGTTGATGACGCGGTGGCGCTGGATGACGGCACGCGGCTGCCCTTTGACCATCTTGTGTTGGCCACCGGCGGCGCGGCGCGACGGCTCTCCGTGCCCGGCGCCGAGCTGCCCGGCGTGTTCCATCTTCGTACGCGCGAAGACGCGCTGGCCATCGCCACCGCCCTGCGCCAGGCCCGGCACGCCGTGTTGGTGGGCGGTGGCTTCATTGGGCTGGAGCTGGCCTCGGCCGCCCGGGCGCTGGGTGTGGCCGTCACCCTTCTGGAGACTTCGCCCGGGCTGATGACGCGGCTGCTGCCGCCCGCCCTGGGTGAAGTGTTTTCGGCGCTGGCCACCAGCCATGGCGTAGCATTGCGCCTGGGTGCGGCGGTCAGCGGCATCACGGTGGATGGGGCGGCGCTGGCCGTCGTGACGCCGGCGGGCGCGATCGTCGCCGATTGCGTGCTGGTGGGCGTGGGTCTCGTACCCGAGATCGCGCTGGCCGAAGTGTTGGGGCTGGACATCACCCAGGGCGCCATCGCCGTGGATGCCGATGGCCGCGCCAGCCGTGAGGGGATTTTCGCCATCGGCGATTGCGCTGCGCGGCGCGGCCAGCCCCGCCTCGAATCCTGGCAGAATGCCGAGGAGAGCGGCGCCGCCGCGGCGCGGGCCATCGCGGCCAGCCCGGCCCGGCCGGAGAAGCGCCCCTGGTTCTGGACCGACCAGTTCGGCCGCAATATCCAGCTGCTTGGGACGCCGGGGCCGGGCGACCGTGTGGCGATGCGCGACGACGTCTTCGTCACCTGCGATCCGAAAAGCCTGGTACCGCGCGCGGTGATGGCGCTCGATGGCCCCGGCGCCATCCGCGCTGCCCGCGCGCTGCTGGACGAGGCACAGCCCTTCGACGCCGAGGGCCACGAATTCCGCTGGCTGGACGACACATCCGAGGAGAGCATCATGGACAATCGCGCCGACATCTTCTCGCGCCGGAGCCGCTTCACATGGCCAGCCGAGGGCCTCACCCGCATCCCCGACTGGGTCTACACCGACCAGGAGATCTACGCCCGCGAGGTGGAGAAGATCTTTCATGGGCGGACCTGGAATTGCGTCGGCCTCGAATCCGAGATCGACAAGCCCGGCGATTTCATCCGCAGCCATGTCGGCCCCACGCCGGTGGTGGTCAGCCGGGCGGAGGATGGCACGATCCATGTCTTCGAGAATCGCTGCACCCATCGCGCGGCGGAGTTCTGCCGCGAACTCTCGGGCAATGTCGGCGAATTCGTCTGCCCGTATCACCAATGGACCTACGATTTGAAGGGCAATTTGCAGGGCGTGCCGTTCCGGCGCGGCGTGGGCGGTCAGGGCGGCATGCCCGATGATTTTCGCACCGCCGATCACGGGCCGCGTAAGCTCGCGGTGACCACCCATCGCGGCGTCATCTTCGCGAGCTACGCCGATGACATGGAATCACTGGCCGATTACCTCGGCCCCGAGGTGCTGCGCGAATTCGAGGCGACCTTCGATGGCCGTAAGCTGAAGATCCTGGGCCATTACCGGCACACCCTGCCGGGCAACTGGAAACTCTACCACGAGAACCTGAAGGACCCCTATCACGCGACCCTGCTGCACACCTTCCTGGTGACCTTCGGGCTGCTGGTGGCCGGCAACAAATCGCTGATGCTGGCCGATGCCTCCGGGCGCCACGGCGTGATGTGCTCGGCCAAAAGCGACAAGAAGGTCAATGCCGACGATGCGAAGGAGATGCGCGCCTACAAGGAAGGCATGACGCTGTCCGACCCGCGCATCATGGATTTTTTCGACGAATTCGACAGCCCCTGGTCCGTCACCATGGCGACGATCTGGCCGAACCTGATCATCCAGCGCGAGATGAACACGTTGGGCATCCGACAAATTGTTCCCACGGGACCCAATGAGTTCATCATGAAATGGACCATGTTCGGCTTCGAGGGCGACACGCCCGAAATGGAGCGCCACCGCCTGCGCCAGGGCAACCTCATGGGCCCTGCTGGTTTTCTGGGGCTTGAGGACAATGAGGCGATGAAGTTTGTCCAGGACGGCATGCTGAACGTGCCCGGCGGGCGGCATCTCGTGGCGCTGGACCCGGCAACCCCCACTGGCACGAGCGAAACCCTGATCAGTGAATCCGCGATTCGCGGGATGTACCGCCATTGGCGCGAAGTGATGGAGCTCTGAGCATGCTCGACATCCCCAATGCCCTCGACGCCCGCATCGAGGCGCTGCTGCTTCGCGATGCGGTGGAGCGCTTCAACTGCGAATACGCGGTCAGGCTCGACCGGCTCGATCTCATGGCCTGGACCGAGATGTTCACCGAGGATGGCTTCTACCTCATCACCTCGCGCGAGAATCGCGATGCGGGCATGCCCGTCGGCCTCGTGGATTGCGAGGGGATGGGGATGCTGAAGGACCGCGCCTTCGCCATCCTGAAAACCTCGATGTTTGGGCCGCGCTATCTCCGCCATATGATCTCGAACCTGCGCGTCGATCCGGCGGGCGAGAATGGCGATTTTGCCGCGCGCGCGAACTATATCGTCTTCGAGGTGCTGACGGACAGGCCGGATGCCCGGATCCTCCAGGTCGGCGAATACCATGACATCTTCGCGCCCCAGCCCGATGGCAGCCTGCTTCTGCGGCAGCGTGTCTGCGTTTACGACAATCTGCTGGTGCCGACGGCACTTTGCATTCCCGTCTGATGCTTGACCCGGGGCGCTGAACCCTCAGCATGCTCCTGAATTCTGGAGGCGACATGGACGGAGGGATGGGTCAGGGCATCGGCGCCAGCGTGCTCCGCAAGGAGGACGCCCGCCATCTCGCGGGCCATGGGCGCTTTGTCGCCGATATCCGGCTGCCGGGGTTGCGGGATGTGGCGTTTCTGCGTTCACCGATCGCGCATGGACGGATCACGGCGCGGCGGAAGCCGGTGGGGGATGTGCTGTTCCTCGATGATCTGGCGGGCGTGCGTCCGATCATCACCCGCTCCTCCATCCCCGGCTACAAGCTCTCCGAATGGCCGGTCATGGCCGATGACCGCGTGCGCTATGTCGGCGAGTTGGTGGCGATGTGCGTGGCCGAGACCCGCGCCGAGGCCGAGGATCTGGCCGATGCCACCCTGGTCGAATACGAGGAGTTGCCGGCCATCGCCGATTGCGCCGCCGGCCGCGCCGATGGTGCCGCGCTACTGCACCCGGCCTGGGGCGACAATCTTTTTCTCCGCAGCAGCGTCGGCAATCGCGCCGCCGTGGAGGCCGCGGCCGCAAGCGCGCCCATCACCGTCAAGCTCGACCTGAACTGCGCCCGCCAGGTCATGCACCCCATGGAGGGCAAGGGCCTGGTCGCCTGGTGGGACCACCGCACGGCGATGCTGGTGGTGCACACCTCCACCCAGGTGCCGCATCTCATCCGCACGGGGCTGGCCGAAATGCTGGGAATTCCGCAGGCGGCGATCCGCGTGGCGCCCCCCGATGTCGGCGGCGGCTTCGGCTATAAATGCCTGCTGCAGCCCGAGGAGGTGGCGGTGTGCTGGCTGGCGCTGACACGCAAATCGGCCTTCCGCTGGGTGGAGGATCGGCGCGAGCACCTCACCGCCGGCGCCAATGCGCGCGAACATCACTACACCGTCACCGCCCATGCCGATGCCCGGGGCAAGATCCTGGCGCTCGATGCGGAGGTGGAGGTGGACACCGGCGCCTATTCCGTCTGGCCCTTCACCGCCGTACTGGAGGCGGCGCAGGCCGGCGGCAATCTCCCTGGCCCCTATGTCGTGCCCGCCTATGCCTGCGAGGTGTTTTCGGTGGCGACCAACAAGCCGCCCTTCGCGCCATATCGCGGCGTGGCACGGCCGGGCGTGTGCTTCGCCATCGAGCTCACCATCGACGCCATTGCCCGCGCGGTGGGGCGCGAAGCTGCCGATGTCCGGGCTGAGAATCTCGTGCCCGGCTCGGCCATGCCCTACGTCAACATCACCAACAAGCATTACGACAGCGGCGACTATCCGGCCTCGCTGGCGCAGGCGCGGGAGATGATCGGCCTCGATGCTTTTCGGGCCGGACCGCGCATGGATGCGCAAGGGCGCCGTCTCGGCATCGGCTTTGCCACCTACACCGAGCAATCCGCCCATGGCACCAAAGTCTTCGCCGCCTGGGGCCTGCCCTTGGTGCCGGGTTTCGATCAGGCCAGCGTAAAACTCACCCCCGACGGCGCGCTGGAAGTGCGCGCGGGCATCCACACCATCGGCCAGGGGCTGGAGACGACACTGGCCCAGGTCGCGCACACCGCAACCGGCGTGCCGCTGGAAAACATCCGCGTGACGCTGGGCGATACCGGCGAGACGCCCTTCTCCACCGGCGCCTATGCCAGCCGCGGCATCGTCATGGCCGGCGGCGCGGTGGGACGTGCGGGGGAGGAGGTGGCGCGGCGCATCCGCATCATCGCGGGCCACCTGCTGCAGGCAGACCCGGCCGATATCGTGGCCCGCGACGGTCGCCTGCATGCCGGCGCGGCCAGCATCGGCTTCGACGATATCGGCCGCGCATGGTACATCCGCCCCGACACCCTGCCCGAGGGCGTGGAGACCACCGGCCTCGAAGCCACCGAGGGCTACAAGCCCGCCACCGACAATGGCGTCTTCTCCTTCGCCACCCACGCGGCGAAAGTGGCGGTGGACCCGCAGACCGGGCGGGTGGAGATCCTGGACTACGTGATCGTGGAGGATTGCGGCACGATGGTGAACCCGATGATCGTGGAGGGGCAGACCCGGGGCGGCGCGGCCCAGGGCATCGGCACCGCGCTGCTGGAGGAATGCACCTATGGCGAGGACGCGCAGCCCCGCGCCTCCACCCTGCTCGACTACATCCTGCCTGGCGCTACCGATGTGCCTGCCTTCCGCATCGCGCATACCGAGACGCGCTCGCCGCACACCCATCATGGCATCAAAGGCGTCGGCGAGGGTGGCGCCATCGCCCCTGCGGGCGCCGTGGTGAATGCCATCAATGACGCGCTGGCGCCACTCGGCGCCGTGGTCAGCGCGGTGCCCGCCACGCCCGCCCGGGTGCGCGCCGCCATTGCGGAGGCCACACGATGAAATCCGCAGCCTTCGACTACCTTCGTGCCGAGACGCTGGCCGCGGCAGTGGCGCTGCTCGATTCCGAGACCCGCCCCTTCCTTGGTGGCCAGTCGCTGGCGCCGACGATGAACCTGCGCCTTGCCCGCCCGGCCCGGCTGGTCGACCTCAAGCCATTGGGCCTGACCGCGATGCAGGCCGACGCGACCACCCTGCATCTCGGTGCCGGGCTGACACATGCCGCCATCGAGGATAGCGGACCCGGCGATGCCAGCCAGGGCCTGCTGCCGCATGTCGCCCGCGGCATCGCCTATCGTGGCGTGCGCAACCGCGGCACGCTGGGCGGGTCGCTTGCGCATGCCGACCCGGCGGCGGATTGGCTGACGGTGATGGTGCTGCTGGGTGCCACCATCTTCACCTCCTCGCGGGCGATCGCCGCCGAGAATTTCTGCCTGGGCGCCTATGCCACGGCGTTGGCGCCGAACGAGATCATCACCGGCGTCGATGTCCCCCGCCTTTCCGGCACCGCGCGCTGGGGCTACCAGAAGATCAATCGCAAGACCGGTGCCTTCGCCGATGCGCTGGGCGCTGCCGTGCTCGATGGGGCGCTGGCCCGCGTGGTGGTCGGCGCGATCGACACAGCGCCCATGCTGCTGCCCGAGACCACCCAGGCGCTGCGCGAGCGTGGAGCCGCGGCCGCGATCGAGGGCGTGGCGGCGGAATTCGAGACCCGCCTTACCCATCTCGACCCGCCCGGCCGCGCGCTGCGTGCCGTGGCCGTGACCCGCGCCCTGGAGGCGCTGCGATGATCCTCACCGTCAATGGCCGCGCAATCGACAAGCCGGCCCTGCCCCGCACCCATCTCGCCGATCATCTGCGCGAGGCGCTGGACCTCACCGGCACGCATTTGGGCTGCGAGCAGGGTGCCTGTGGCGCCTGCACATTGCTGGTCGATGGCCTGCCGATACGCGGCTGCCTGGTGCGCGCGGTGGAGTGCGAGGGCAGCGATATCCGCACCATCGAGGGCTTCGATGACGACCCGTTGATGGCCGAATTGCGCGCCGCCTTCTCCGCCCATCACGCCTTGCAATGCGGCTACTGCACGCCGGGGATGCTGATCACCGCGCGCGACATTGTCCTTCGATTGGGCGAGCAGCCGGAGGCGCGGGTGCGCGAGGAACTCGCCGGCAATCTCTGCCGCTGCACCGGCTATCAGGGGATCGTGCAGGCGGTGATGGCGGTGGCGGCCGGCCGCGCGCCACAGCCCGCAGCGGCGCCTCCGCCGCCGCCGGCACGCCTGCCGGCACCGACCCAGGCCGCTGCCCCTCCGCGCCCCTCGGTGGCACTCTCCATGCCCGCCGGTGCGGCAGGGGTGACCGAGACCATCCTTGTCGCCGCCGCCCCCGATGCCGTCTTCGCGGCCCTGGCCGACCCGCGGCGCGCCGCTTCCTGCCTGCCCGGCGCCGAGGTGACCGCATGGGATGGCAGCCACCTGGAAGGTCGCATGCGCGTGGCGCTGGGTCCGATCAAGGTCGCCTTCACCGGCCAGGCCGAGGCGGTGTCCGACCCCGCCACGCGCTCCGGCCGTTTCACCGGCCAGGGGCGTGATGGCGGAACCGGCTCGGGCGCGCAGGGCCAGGTGAACTGGCGCGTGGCGCCCGAGGGCGAGGGCAGCGCCCTCACCGTCGAAATCACCTGGCGGCTCTCCGGCGCGCTGGCCGGCTTCGCCCGGGGCGGACTGCTGCGCGACCTGGTGGGTCGCATGGCGCGCGAATTCGGCGCCAACCTGTCGCGCGAGATGGCGGGCGCGCCCCAGGTGGCAGCGGCGCCGCCATCGGTCTTCGCCATGATCTTCGATTCCCTGCGCGCCTGGATTTACCGCCGCCTCAATCGCCGCGGCGGCGAGCGGCGATGATCTGCGGCGTCACCCCGATCGAAGACCAAACATAGCGAGGAGATGGGCGATGGACAGGCGTAGCATGGTGGCCGGCGGCGGTGTGCTGGCGATGGCGAATGTGGCTCGGGCGCAAACGCCCCAGGTGCGCTGGCGCATGGCCACGGCCTGGCCGCGCAGCCTGGAGACGATCTTCGGGTCGGCCGAGGCGCTGTGCCGCCGGGTGGGCCAGTTGACCGAGGGCCGCTTCGAAATTCGCGCCTTCCCGGGCGGCGAGTTGATGCCGGCCTTGCAGACCTTCGATGCCGTCCAGAACGGCTCGGTGGAATGCGGCCATGTCCTGACAGCGAACTTTATTGGCAAGAGCCCGGCACTCGCCTTCGATGGCGGCCTGCCCTTCGGCCTGAACGCGCGCCAGCAGGTGGCCTGGCTGAACGAAGGGGGCGGCATGGATCTGCTGCGCAGCTTCTTCCGCAAATTCAACATCGTGCAGCACCCCTGCGGCAATGTTGGCGTGCAGATGGGCGGCTTCTTCCGGCGCGAGATCAATTCAGTGGCAGACCTCAGCGGATTGAAGATGCGCATCGGCGGATTGGGCGGCCGAATTTTGCAGAAATTCGGCGCAGTGCCGCAGCAACTGGCGGCCTCGGACATCTATTCGGCGCTGGAGCGCGGCACGATCGACGCCGCCGAATGGGTGGGCCCGGCCGATGACGAGCGCCTGGGCTTTCACCGTATCGCCCGTTTCTACTACTACCCCGGCTGGTGGGAGGGCAGCGCGCAGATCACGGCACTCTGTTCGGTGCCGGCCTGGGAGGCGCTGCCGGAGAATTTCAAGGTCGCCTTCACGGTCGCCTGCAACGAGCAGACCATGCTGATGCTCTCGCGCTATGACGTGGCCAACCCACCGGCGCTCAGGCGCATGGTGGCGCAGGGCGTGCAGCTCCGCCCCTTCCCGCGCGCGGTGATGGACGCGGCCTATCGCGCCTCCTTCGAGACCTTTGAGGAAATCGTCACCGAGAATGAGGATTTCAAAACCCTCTACACGCCCTGGCGCAATTTCCTCGACACTTCGAACAGCTGGATGCGGGTCGCCGAGCTGAATCTGGACGCCTTCCGCTTCGCCAACGCCCTGCCCCCTGCACGCTGATGAGCGAGACCGGTATCTTCGAACTCGGTGACATGCCGCTCTCCGCTGGCGGCGTGCTGCGCAATGCCAGGCTGAGCTGGCACACCCATGGCACGCTCTCGCCGGCGTGCGACAATGTGGTGGTCTACCCCACCAGCTACTCCGCCCAGGCGCCGGAATTGCAATGGCTGCTGGGGCCGGATGGTATTCTCGACACCACACGCTGGTTCGTGGTGCAGCCCGATATGTTCGGCAATGGGCTGTCTTCCAGCCCGTCGAACGACCCCGACTACCCCGCCCTCGTCACGTCATGGGACAATGTGCGGGCGCAGCAACGCTTGCTGTCGCAACAATTCGGCGTCGAGCATGTGCATTGCGTCTATGGCTGGTCGATGGGCGCGCAGCAGGCCTATCACTGGGCGGCGGCGTTTCCGGCGATGGTCGATCGCATCGTCGCGCTCTGCGGCTCCGCGCGGACGGCGGTGCACAACCAGGTCTTCCTGCGCAGCCTGATGGCGGTGCTGGAAGCGGCACCCGAGTACATCGGAAACGGCCGTTTCTCGACCGAGCCCGTCGCCAGCATGCGCGCCTTCGCCCGCATCTATGCCAGCTGGGCACTCAGCCAGGATTTCTACCGCGCGGGGTTGCACCTTACCCTCGAACCCGACCTCGAAAATTTCTTGCGCAACCAGTGGGAGGCGCGCTGGGCCATCCGGTCGGCGGCCAATCTCTACGCCCAGGCGAAATGCTGGGATGCCGGGGATATCGCGGCCGGCGGAGACCTCGGCGCCGCACTCGCCGCCATCGAGGCCCGGGTGCTGCTGATGCCCGGCGAAACCGATCTGTATTTCCGCGTGGCCGATAATGAGGCGGAATTGGCGCATCTTCGCCGAGGTACCCTGACACCCATCCCCAGCATCTGGGGCCACCGCGCCGGCAACCCCATGGGCAATGCCGTCGATACGGCCTTCGTGAAGGCTCATGTGCGGGCATTTCTCGAGGGTTGAGACCCGCGCAATCCCATCCAAGCCGTGCTATGATTTGCTCGGGAGAAAACGCGGCCCGGCCCTGATGGGAGCCGCTTGATGCGACATGACAAGGCCCTGACCCGCATGGGTCCGCCATGACCAGGCGTTCGCGCCTGGCGATCCAGGCCGAGACAGGCGGGCTGGATACGGTGACCGAGGCCACCTATCGGGCGCTGCGGCGTGCGGTCCTCACCCTTGAACTGGCCCCCGATACCTCGCTGCCGCTGACCACGCTGCGGCGGCAATTCGCATTTGGCCCCACGCCGCTGCGCGAGGCGCTGGCCCGGCTGGCTGGCGAGGGCCTGGTCGTGCTGTGCAACCAGCGCAGCTTTCGCGTGGCCCCGCTCACCGCCGGGGAGTTGCGGGCGGTACGGCTGCAATGCGCGGCGCTTGAGCCGCTGGCGCTGCGCCTCTGCCTTGCAGCGGCGGAGCCGGGCTGGCGCGGGGCGCTGGTCGCCGCCTATGAGGCCTTCGCGCCGCACGAGGCGATGGTGGGCGACACAAGGCGGGTCACGGAGGAATGGGAGGCGCTGCATCGGCAATTCCATCTCGCGCTGCTGGCGGGCTGCGGCTCGGCACCGCTGCTGGCGCGGATTTCCGCGCTCTACGAGGTGATGGACCGCTACCGCCGCGCCACATTGCCCGACCTCGCCGATGTCGCCTTCCATCGCCTCGGGCATGAGGCGCTGCTGGACGCGGCCCTGGCCGGGCGGGTCGATGCGGCCGAGGCGGTTCTGCGCGAACATCTCAGCGAGGCCTCGGGCCAGATCGCCGAGCATTTTCAGGCCGAGGCACCGGCCTGAAATCAGGCCGCGCCGTCGGCCTCCATCGCCGCCAACACAAGTTCGGGCGTGAAGGGCATGGCAGTCAGGCGGGCGCCGGTCGCATCCGCGATGGCGTTGGCAATTGCTGCCGCGATGCCGAGCATCCCCGCCTCGCCGATACCCTTGAGGCGCCCGGGGCCCGGGCCCTGCGCGCCCTCGATCACGAAGCCCTCGAACAGCGCCGGCAGGTCGGGCGTCTGCAACATGCGGTAGTCGAGCGGTGCCGCGTTGACCGGCGCCTCGCCGTCGTATCGGAGATGCTCGAACATCGCCTGGGACAGTGCCTGGGCGGCGGCACCCTCGATCTGGCCGATGCAGGCGGTATGGTCCACCGCGCGCCCGGCATCGGCACCGACGACGAGCTTGTGGATGGTGACGCGGCCGGTTTCGGCATCCACCTCGACCTCGGCGCCGGACCAGCAGGGGATCCAGAACATGTTCTTCGCATTCAGCGGCGCCGAGGCGATGTAGGGGTCCTTGAAAGCGCCGCGGCCGATGAATTCCCAGCCCATGCCACCGTAATGGCCACGGATCATGGGCTCGAGCGGATGCGCCTCGTTGCCGCGGCGAATATGCCAGTTCTCGAGCACCAGTTCCGCAACCGGACAGCCCAGCTTTGCGGCGGCGAATTCCATCAGTTGCGCGTGCGCCTGGCCCGCCGCCTCTACCACCGCAAGACCGGTGACGGTGGTGCCGCAGGAGACGTGGGTGCCGTTGTCGGGCGCGGTGTGGTCGGTGTCGAGCGGCGCATAGGTCACGCGCGCCTCATCGATGCCCAAGCGTTCGGCCGCCAGACGGCAAATGGCGGTGCGGGCACCCTGGCCGATCTCGACCACGGCGGAACTCACGATCGCTTCGCCGGAATGCGTGAGCCTCACGATGGCCTGGGCGTGGTTGCCGGTGCCGCCGCCGTCTTTCAGGCCGATGGCGACGCCCACGCCGCGGCCGGGAGCGCGCGGCGCATCCCAGCCCAGGCGGGTGGTGACCTCGTCGAGACCCGCATTGAGGTCGCTGTCCATCGCGCTGTCGCCGGGGGCGAAATCCTCGCCGGTATTGAGCGTGTTGCGCTTGCGGAATTCCACCGGGCAGAGGCCCAGGCGCCGCGCGATCATGTCGATCTGACTCTCCGACGCCCAGGAGGATTGGGTGCCGCCGAAGCCGCGGAAGGAGCCGCCAGGGACGGAGGTGGTGCGGATGGCATGCGCCGTGCTGTCGATGGCGCGCCAGCGATAGGGGCCGCCGATGCGAAAGGCGCTCTTCACCGCGACCATGGCCGAGGCATCGGCATAGGCGCCGGCATCCAGGCGCACCAGGGCCCGCCGCGCTGTGAGGCGCGCCTGGGCATCCACGCCGGTGGTCAGGGTGATTTCGCAGCCATGCTTGGTGGTGGTCAGCATGCTCTCATCAAAGGTCAGCGCGAGGCGGACGGGGGCGCGCGCCTTGCGGGCCATCAGCGCGACCAGCGGTTCCATCTTGCAATAGGACTTGCCGCCGAAGCCGCCGCCAACGAGCGCGGTGTGGAAGCGCACGGCATGCAAGGGCAGGCCGAAGATGCGCGCGACATCGCCGCGCAGCACGAAGGGGTCCTGATTGTTCGACCAGAGTTCCACCCGTCCGCCCTGCCAGCGGGCGATGTTCACATGCGGTTCGAGATAGCCATGGCCGAGGCGGGAGAAGTGGAAGGTGTCGGTAAAAACCTGCGCCGAGGCGGCAAGTTCAGCCTCGGCATCGCCGTATTCGAGGCTGTACTCGCAGAGCACGTTCGGCGCGGGATCTCGGATGAAGCGCGAGCCCTGCCCGACCTGCAGGCCGGGCCCATCAGTCGCGGTCTCGAAAAGCAACGGCGCGCCCGGGGCTGTGGCCGCGTCCATGTCCATCAGCGGCGGCAGCACCTCGTAATCCACCCTGATGGTGCAGGCGGCGCGAAACGCCGTGGCCTCATCCACCGCCACCACGGCCGCGACGATATCGCCGACATAGCGCACCCGGTCGGAGGCCAGCAGCGGCTGGTCCCACAGCACCACGCCATAGACCGGCGCCGGCAGGGCATCGGCATCCGCCCCGGTCACCACGCAGGCGACGCCGGGCATGGCCATGGCTGCGGAGGCATCGATGGACCGAATGCGGGCATGGGCGTGCGGGCTGCGCAGCAGTTTTCCATGCATCATGCCGGGGATGATGATGTCGGGCGTGTAGATCGCCTGACCCGTTACCTTCTCCCAGGAATCGCGGCTGATGCCGGGCTGCATGCCGTCCATCACGCCATCTCCGCCGCGGCGCGCTGCACCGCCTCGATGATCCGGGCATAGCCGGTGCAGCGACAAAGATTGCCGCCGAGCCAGGCGCGGATCATGGCCTCGTCGGGGTCGGGGTGGCGGGCCAGCAGGGCTGTGGTGGAGAGGATCATTCCCGCCGTGCAGAAGCCGCATTGCACCGCGCCGGTGGCGGCGAAGGCGGCCTGAACGGGGTGCAGTATGCCCTCCGACAACCCCTCGATCGTGGTGATGGCGGCACCATCCAGTGCGAAGGCGAAGGCGGAGCAGGCCGCGACGGGCACACCATCGGCCAGCACGGTGCAGGCACCGCAGACCCCCTGGTCACAGCCGATATTGCAGCCGGTGAGGCCCAGGCGCTCGCGCAGCACATCGGCCAGCACGGCCTCGGGCGGAACATCCAGGCTGCGCGCCACGCCATTGACGGTGAGGGTGATGGGGATGCTCATGCACGGGCACCCGCCCTGATCAGAAGTCGCCGCGCCAGCACGCCCGCCATGCGGCGCCGATAGGCGGCGGAGGTGAGGCCATCGCCAAGCGGCTCGGGCAGCGCGGTCGCGACCCAGGCGCCGGTCGCAGGCGCAGCATCGGCGAGTGCCGCAATGGGCGTGCCGGCCAGCGGCAATTCCAGCATCACCGCAGCGGCGTGCGCGGCGCCAAAGGCCAGGCGGGCGGCACGCACCCTGCCCTGCGTCAGGTCGAGGCCGAGCCAGGCGATGATCGCCGGCTTCAGGCTGCGGTCGGTCAGCAGCATGGTGCCAGCGGGCAGGTGCAGCGCGGTGAGCAGGCCGCTTCCCGGGGTGGACATCAGTCCCTGGCCGCCCGCCATCTCGAAGCTGGCGCCGAGTGCCAGCATGGCCGGCACGCCATCATACCCGGACTGGCCCGAGCACAGATTGCCGCCGATGGTGCCGGAGAACCGCACGCGCGGATTGGCGACCAGCGGCCAAAGCGCGGCGAGGTCGGGCAGCAGCGCGGCCACCACGGCATTGCCCGCGATCGCGGCATGGGTGGCGCCGGCGCCGATGCGCAGGCCGCCTGCTGTGGTCGTGATATCGGCCAGGCCGGCCACGCGGGCGAGGTGGATGACATCGGGCACGACCTCACCCCATTTCATCCGGCCGATCAGCTCCAGCCCGCCGGCCATGAAGGCGGCGCCGGGCATCGCGCGCTGCATTGCCGCAGCCTCGGCCACGCCGGTCGGGCGATGCAGACGGAAGGGCTGAATATGCGCGTGGCTGCGCAGGGCCACGGGCATCAGGCCTGCCCCTGAGGACGGATCTCGATCAGGTCGGTCGAGACATTGGGGCCGGCCTTCACCGCGCCGATAATGGCGGCGGCGATGTCCTCGGGCGCCAGCCACTCGAAGTTGAGGCCGGCATAGCCGGCGCGCGTGGCGGCATGGCTGATGTCGCGCTGGATCGCTGTGCTGACCAGGCCCGGGGCGATTTCGGTGACGCGGATGCCATGCCCGCGGAGTTCCATGCGCAAGCCCTGGGCGATGGCCGCCACCGCATGCTTGGTGGCGGCATAGACCATTGTGTTGGGCCCGACCCGGCGGGCGAGCATGGAGGAGATCAGCACGATATGGCCCGAGCCACGCGTCGCCATGCCGCGGGCCACGCCCTGGGTCACATCCAGCAGGGCATTGACGTTGAGATCGAAGACACCGCGCCAGGCGTGGCGCGGGGTTTCGAGGAAGGGTGCGTGGGAGAGAGTGCCGGCATTATTGACCAACAGCCGCGCTTCGCCTGCGGCGGCCACCACCTCATCGACGAACCCGGCATCGGTGAGGTCGCCCGCCATGGTGGTGATGCCGGGCAGCGCCGCGAGTGCCGCGCGGTCGCGCCCGGTGCCCAGCACGGACCAGCCCTCGGCGGCCAGCGCCAGGGCGGTGGCACGGCCGATGCCCGAAGAGGTGCCGGTCACCAGCGCCAGGGGTTTTTCACTCATCGGCCAGAATTCTTCCCTTGTCCTCGCGCAGCGCCACGGTGCGCAGCCCTTCGCCGGCGCAGGGCCCGGCCACGCAGACGCCATCGGCCGGGCGGAACAGCGCGCCATGGCCGGTGCAGCGCAGCCATTTGCCGTCCCGGCTGAGCAGGCGCGTCTCCTCCCAATCGAGCTCGATGCCCATGTGCGGGCAGGCGTTGCGGTAGCCTACCAGGCCGCCCTCGGGCAGGCGGAGTGCAATGATCGTGCCCTCCGCCAACAGCCGCGGCGTCATCGCGGCGAGCTCCGCCGAAGCGCAGAGGTCGCGCATCAGAACTCGGTCGTCGTCACCGGCGGGCCAAAGCGCCGGCGCAGCATCGCATCGGCGCTGGCGAGGATGGCGTAGAGCACCAACCCTTCGATGCAGAGCAGCGCGATGGCGGCCAGCATCAGCGCGGTTTGCGCCGCCGAGGAGGCAAACATGATGATGTAGCCCAGCCCCTGTTGCGCAGTGACGAATTCGCCCACGATCACACCGATCATCGCCATGGTCAGCGCCACCTTCAGCCCCGCGAAGATATGCGGCATGGCGTAGGGAAAGCGGATGTGCAGGAAGGTCTGCCAGGGTGTGGCCATGACGGAACGTGCCAGCAAAAGCGCCCGCCGCTCGGCGCTGGCCAGCCCGGTGGCGGTGGCGATCACCACCGGGAAGAAGGCGATGAAGGTGGCGAAGGCAAGGCGGGACGGCGTGCCCACCCCCAGCCAAACGATGAAGAGGGGTGCAAGCGCGATCTTCGGCACCAATTGAAAGACCAGGATGTAAGGCATGAAGGCCATGTTCAGCCGGCGCGACGCCGTGATCATGGTGCCCAGCGCCAGCCCCGCCGCGGCGGCGAGGCCAAAGCCCAGAATGGTCTCGATCAGCGTGGCCTTGGCATGCGGCAGCAGGATGGGGAAGGCCATGCTCAAGGTCGACCAGACCTCGCTCGGCGGCACCAGCAACAGCGAGGATATCCGCAGCGCCCGGCACGCCCATTCCCACAGCCACAGCGCGCCGCCGAGGAACAGCACGGGCAGAAGCACGCGCCGGGCCAGCAGCAACGGCCCGGCCCAGCGCAGCGCGGCGCGCGGCCGCGCCCGTGGAGGGGCCAGGGCAATGCTCGCGATGCTGCCGGCGCCGTCTGGCATGGCTCAGGACATCATCTGCGCGAAGCTGCTGACATTGGCCGTCGCCGCGTCCCATTCCGCGGCGGAGAGCTTGATGTTGCCGGCCATGCGATTGCTGTAGACCGCCTCGACCGTGGGCTTGCGCATGTCGGGCGCCTGGATCGCGCTCATCACCAGATCGATCATCGAGTTGAAGACCGTGGGGTCGGCCCAGCCGATGCCGTTGCTGCGCGCCTCGGGCTTGACGATGGAGAGGTGCCACAGGCCGAGGCCGATCCGCAGGAACTCCCGCGCGCCGGCATTCAGCGCCATCTCCGGCACTTCGCGCATGAAGATGTCGATGGATTGGGCGGGGTTGCGCAGGGTGAAGGCGGTGGATTCCGCCAGCCCATCGACCATGGCCTGGGCCAGGCCCGCATCGCGCTGGATGGTTGCGGGGGTAGCCATCACCACGTTGCCGTATGTGCGCAGGCCGACGCCGGAATAGAGCATCCAGCGCACCGCCACGTTGCGGCTCATCAGCACGGGCAGCGAGGAGGAGCCGACACCCATCATGGCATCGACCTGGCGCTCGCTGAGCGTGCGCTCGAGCACCTGATTGTTGACCTGCACGATCTCGACGCGGGCTGGGTCGACCTGCGCCATGCGCAGATAGGGGGCGAAGAAGGGAAATTCGGCCGAGGTCGGCACCCCCGCCACCTTCTTGCCGGCCAGCATGGCGGGCGTGGTGATCGGGCTGTCGGCCAGCACGCCCACGCCCATCGTCGCGTCATAGTCGAGGGTTGCTATGCCGGTCAGCGGCAGGCCGCGGGCGATGGAGAGGATGAGCGGTGTTGCGATGGCCATGCCGTAGTCGAACTGCCCGCCGGCCACCGCCTGGGCAGCGGCGAGCGAGCCGAAGCCGCGGCTGATCTCCAACTCGATCCCGCGGCGCCGGAAGAAGCCCTGCTGCCGGCCGACATAGGTGAAGAGCGTGCTGCCCTGGGCGAGCCAGGGCAGCGTGAATTTCACCGTGCGGGTCTGGGCATAGGCCGGAGCCGCCAGGCTGGCGGCTCCGAGTGCGAGGGCGGCTCGGCGGGGCAGTCGGGTCATCGCGGTATCCTTCTGGTCAGGCGGCGAGTTCGGTGACGTTGGGCAGCAGCGGGCTGTCCGTCATCTGCAGGTTGGTGCCGCGCAACGCGAGCGTGGGGTGGAGCAATTGGGTGGCCTTTTGCGAGACGCCGTTGCTGTCGCGCAGCATCCATTCGCCGGTGAGGATCCGGAAGACCGAGATGTCGGCCGGCGCGCCCACCGTGATGCGGCCGAGCTCTGGCATGCCCAGCATGGCGGCGGCGTTGGAGGTGCACATCGCCACCAGCTTGGGCAGCGGCACGCCGAGTGCCATCATCTCGCTCATGGTGTGGTGGATGCCGTAGGGGGTGCTGAAGGGCGGCAGCTCCTCCATCGGCGCCTCCGGCGGTTCCATCTCGGCCGTGTCGGTGAACATGCCGCGATACCAGCGGCCGCCATCGGGAAACTTGATGTTGTAGCCATGCAGGTCGGCACCCAGCGTGTCCGGCATGATGCCCGCGGCCAGCACCTGCTTGGCGTTGTCGAAGCTGAAATGCGCGCCACGGCCGACATCGATCTTCACGCCCTTGGCCAGCGCCTCGAGCACGAAGGGATGGATGGAGCCATCCTTGTTCACGAAGCCCGAGGGGTAACGGGTGAAGGGATGGGCCAGGATGTCGCCGGCCTCCAGCAGAGGGACCACCTCGTTGATGATCTGCTGCGGGTCCACTTTCACGCCGGCGGCTTCGGGCCAGAGGGTGCCGAGATGGACATAGGTGGGCAGGCCCAGCTCATGCCCGGCCTTCTTGGCGAGCTTCAACGATTCGACGCCCCAGCGGGAATAGCCGCCCGGCTCGGCATGCGCCTTGATGCCGCGCACGATGCCCGGGTTTTCCCGCGCCGCCTTCACGATGGCGTCCACATTGATGCCGGTCGGCCCATAGAGGTCGACGTATTTGTGGCCGAGCAGCCCGCCCGCCAGATAAGCGGAGATGAAGCACAGCACCCGGCTGGCCGATGGCTGCACGACATATTGGTTGAAGCCGCCGATGGTCAGCGCCGAGGGCCCCCCCTGGTCCACCACGGTGGTGACGCCGCTGCGCATGCCCACCATGTCGGCGTTCAGGCCGAAATCGCCGGTGACGTGTTCGTAGATGTGGCAGTGGGTGTCGATCAGCCCGGGCGTGAGGATCTGGCCCTTGAGGTCGAGCACCCGGGTGCCGCGGGGTGCCGTGATCCTCTCCGAGATGGCTGCGATGATGCCGTTCGAGATCGCAATGTCGCGGATGCCGTCGATGCCATTCGCCGGGTCGATGACGCGGGCGCCCTTCAGCACGAGGGAATAGGTACCCGGCATGGCCTGGACCTCGGCGCTCTTCGGCATGGCGGGGAGCTTTTTCGCCGGGGCGGATTTCGCGGCAACGGCGGCCTTCTTGGCTGGTGCTGCCTTCACGGCCACCGCAGGCTTTTTCACCGGCGCGGCCTTCGCGGCGACCGCGGCCTTCTTCGCGGAGGCAGCCTTCGGGGCTGCGACGGGCTTCTTTACAGGCGCGGCCTTGGCGGCGACCGCGGGCTCTCTTGCGGGCGCGGGCTTCTTCGCCGGCGCGGCCTTTGCGGCCGCCGCTGGCTTCGCCGCGGCCGCGGCCTTCGCGGCGGGCTTCTTCTTCTCAGGCATGGTGATGTGTCTCCCTCGTTGTTGTCTGGCCGGCACCCTCGGCGGGGAATGCCCGGGCCAGGAATGCGTCGAGCATGGCAGCAAACGCCGCCGGCTGCTCGGCTGGAATGATGTGTCCTGACGCCGCCACGCTGGCCAATTCCGCGCCCGGAATCAACGCCGCGAGTTCAGCCTGGCGCGGCGGCGGTGTCAGCCGGTCCTCGGCGCCCGAGATCACCAGCGTGGGGGCCGTGATGCGCGGCAGCAGGGGTTTGAGGTCCATCCCGAAGGCTGCACGGGTGGCGGCGGCGATAGGCGCCATGGGCATGGTCACCCGCCAGGCGATGAAGCGGGCGAGCTCATCCGGCCGGCCCTCCCGGAAGCCCGGGCTGAAGATGCCCTGGGCGGCGAGCATGGCCGAGGCTTCGGCGCCGTCGGTCTGCATGGCTGTGATGCGCGCTTCCATCGCGGCCTCGGCGGCCGGGTCGGAATCGCAGGCCGTGGCGACCAGCACCAGGGCGGCCACGAGGTCCGCACGCTCGGCGGCCAGGCGCTGGGCGATCATGCCGCCCTGGGAGAGGCCGACGACGCAGGCATCGCGCAGGCCCATGGCGTCCATTAGCGCAGCCCAATCGGCGGCGAACATGGCGATGTCATAGGGCCCAGCCGGCGCGTCGCTGCCGCCATGGCCGCGGGTGTCGCCCGCCACGATGTGGTAGCGATCTCCCAGGCGGGCGAGCTCGGGATGCCAGAGGCTGAGATTCCAGCCCAGCCCATGGATGAAGACGATGGGGCGCCCTGCCCCCGCCTCGGCCACCTGCATGGTGATGCGCGCGGTGCGCACGCGGCGCAGGCGTGCCGCGGGTGCGGGGGAAAACCAGCCCATCAACCGCGCCACCACCGGCGCGCCGCGGCCTCGGCCGCCACAACCGCGCCGTAGAGCGCAAAACCCATCACGCAGAGGCCAATGAGGGCGGCGAAGATCCCGGCCGTATCGGCGCGCGAATTGGCGTGCAGGATGAAATAGCCGATGCCGGCGCGGGCGGTGACGAATTCGCCCACCACGATGCCGATCACCGCCATGGTGCAGGCCACCTTCAAACCGCTGAAGAGGTAGGGCAGCGCGAAGGGCACCCGCACCGCGAAAAAGGTTTGGGTGGGCGAGGCGCAGATGGCGCGGCAAAGCATGAGAATGTGCCGATCGGCGCGCGAAAACCCCTCGAAGCAGGCAATGGCCACCGGAAAGAGGCTGACGAAGACGGAAAAAGTGATGCGCGACGAGGACCCCAGCCCCATCCAGATCACGAAAAGGGGGGCAAGTGCGATCTTCGGGATGACCTGGAAGAGGATGAGGTTGGGGTAAAGCGCCTCACGCAGCATGGTCGAGGAGGACATGACGAGCGCGATGGCGATGCCCGCCACCGCGGCCAACAGGAAGGCCAGCGTCGCGTCCCAGCCCGAGACCAGCGCGTGATGGGCGATCTCCGGCGCCGCATCGATCAGTCGGGCGATGATGGAACTGGGCGGCGGCAGCAACACCTCCGGGATCGCGGCGAGGCGGGTGACGCCCTGCCAGGCGCCCAGCACCACCACGGCCACACAGGCCGGCAGCAGCACCCGCAGCGAGGCATCGGAGCGGGCGCTGGCGTTCATTCGGCAGCCATCTCCGCGCCGCGCTTTTGCCGCGGTGGCTCAATGAGTGCCCGCAACTCGCCGCAGATCTGGTTGAATTCCAGGCTTTCCTGGATGCCTGGCGGGCGGGGACGGGCAAATGGCACACGCAGGTCGCGAACGATCTTGGCCGGGCGGCGGGTCATCACCAATACGCGGTCGGCCAGGAAGACGGCCTCGCGAATGGAGTGGGTGACGAAGAGCGCGGTCTTGGTCTGGGTCTCCCAGATGTCGAGCAGGGCCTCGTTCATCTCGTCGCGGGTGATGGCGTCGAGCGCCGAAAAAGGCTCGTCCATCAGCAGGATATCGGGGTCGGTAACGAGGCTGCGGCAGATCGCCGCGCGCTGGCGCATGCCGCCCGAAAGCTCGTGCGGGCGCTTGCCCTCGAACCCCTTCAGGCCGGTCATCTCGATCAGTTGCAGCGCCCGCGCGCGGGCCTCGGCCATGTCGCGCCCCTGGATTTTGGCTGGGAAGAGCACGTTGTCCAGCACCGTTTTCCAGGGCAGCAGCGTGCTGTCCTGGAACATCACGCCGATGGTCGGGCGCGGCCCGGTGATGTGGGTGCCATCGAGGATGATCGAGCCCTCGGTGATGCTCTCCAGCCCCGCGCACATCATCAGCAGGGTGGACTTGCCGCAGCCCGAGGGGCCGAGGATCGCCACGAACTCGCCCTTCGCGGCCGAGAAGGACACGCCAGCCACCGCCTCGATCCGGTCGGTGCGCGTCTCGTAGATCTTTCGCACGTCGCTGGCCTGGATATAGCGGTCCTGCATGGTCATAGGCCGATCAGGGTGCGGAATTCGGCGGTACCGGCCGCGACCCGGGCCCATTCCTCGGTGGTGAGGGTGACGCCGCCGACCATGCCATTGTGCAGCGTGGCCGCCCGCGCGGGCTTCGCGTCGCCGGGCTGCGCCACATATTCCATGACGAGGTCGGTCATCGCGTCCCACGCCGCGTCGGGGGTGAAGCCCAAGCCGCCCTGCTTCGGGGCATCGGCGATCATGGTGGTGCGAAAAATGCCCATGCCGATGCGGATCTGTTCGCGGGCGCCCTGCGCCAGGGCCGCCTCGGGCACCTGCTGGAAGAACAGGCGCATGCTGTCATCGGGGTCGAGCATCACATGCTTGATGCCGCGCAGCAGCGCCGTGGCCATGCCCGCGCAGACCGTGGGTTCACGCTGGAAGCGCGCGGGCTGGGTCATCAGCACATTGGAATAGAGCGGCATGCCGGCCTGGCTGTAGAGCATGTAGCGCACCGGGAAATTCAGCGCGCCGAAAACCGGGGCCATGGAGATGGCGAAGCCGCAGATCGCATCGGCCTGGCGCTCCACCAGCAAACGCTGGCGCAGATTGGGCTCGGTCTGGATCAGGCGGACCTGGCTGATGTCGATGCCCACGCGCCGCGCCCAGCCGGGCAGGAAGGGATACTCGCCGGAGGTGACGGTGCCGGCGAGTGACTTGCCCACGAGGTCGGCCGGCGTGCGGATAGGGCCATTGGCGGCCACCGCCACGCCCATGGTCGCGTCGTAGCCGAAGGTGGCGAGCGAGACCATCGGCAGCCCCTTGGCCACCTGCTGCAGCATGGCGGTCGGGGCGGCGAAGCCGAAATCGAAGCGGCCCGCGCCCACCGCCTGGGCGGCGGCGACGGAGCCGAAGCCGCGGCTGATGGTCACATCCAGCCCGACCTCGGCAAAATAACCCTTTCCCTTGGCGACATGGGCGAAGAGGTTCGAGCCCTCGGCGAGCCAGGGCAGCGTGAGGGTGACCGGCTTCAGCGCCTGGGCGCCGGCCTGGCCGACCAGGGCCGGCAGCGCCAGCGCCGCCAGCGCATGACGACGGGTGACGCGATGGGGCGAGCCTGCTGTGCGTGTCATGGCTTTGGAGACTGCAAGAAACATACCGACGATGGACCTGCCCCCGATGCACGTTTTGTCACCGCCGAGGCAATCTGCTGCGCCGCACCGGCGCATCTGCCCAAAGCCAGGGCAGATATCGATACCACAAACCCGTTTAGACCGCGGTATCAGTCCGTATGCAGAGCGGGCCTGCAATCAGGCCAGAGGTGCGCCCGACCGCGGCAGCGCGACATGCATCCAACAGCCGGGCGGTGGGCGCCAGGGAAGCACCGGCAATGGCCACTGCTTGACCGCAAACGGTACGGCGCGGAGCATCGCCCCCTGTCCGGAGACCGCCCATGCCCCATGCCGAACTGCCGATCACCGGCTATCTCGACCGCTTCTCCCACCGGCCGGGCGAGCGCTTCCTGGCGCGGGTCAGCGTGCCGGGCGGCGGGGCTGCGCGCGCGCGGCTGGTGCGGGTGATCTCGGGCGATCCCAATCCCGCGGGGCCGGGCCTGCGCTTCGAGGATCTCTCGGCGCGCTTCGACCATGGCTTCGAGGGGCAGCACCAGCCCATCCATCCCGGCTCGCATGGCTGGGTGGGGCGGGCGCCGCGCCGAGTATCGGCGCCCGGCTGCTGGACGGCGCTGGTGATGCTCGAGGCGGTGCCACCCGCCCCCGCCGCCGTGCTGAGCGAGGAACAGCCGGGGGCTGCCGTGACCATCGGCGTCGGGCCCGATGGCGCCTGGGCCGAGATCAGCTTTGGCGGCTCGGTCATTCGCCTCACCACGCAGCGGCCTTGGCCGCTGCGGCAATGGATGCGGCTGTGGCTGAGCGCCGATCCGGCGACGGGCGATGTGCTGCTGGGCCAGCAGAGCCTGTCGGGCGGCGCGGCGAGCCTGGCCCAGGCGCGCCATCCCGGCCTGCTGCTACCCGAGGGCGCGGGCGGACTGCTCATCGCCGCCCGCGATACGGCACAGCCCCACGCCCATTTCACCGGCCGGATCGAGGCGCCGGCGCTGCTGGCGGGGTTTCGCGCCGCCTGGGCCGACCCCGGTGGCGCGTTGCTGCCGGCATCGCCCGATCTCCTCGCGGCGTGGGATTTCTCCCGCGATATCGCCAGCCAGGCGATCACCGATATCGGCCCGCAGGCCTGCCATGGCGTACTGATCAATACCCCGACCAGGGCCATGGCAGGCGCAGGCTGGACCGGCGCCGAGATGTGCTGGCGCCATGCTCCGGCCCATTACGGCGCCATCCATTTTCATGCCGATGATGTCGGCGATTGCGGCTGGCAGACCGATTTCGAATTCCTGGTGCCTGCGGACCTGCGCAGCGGCGCCTATGCCCTGCACCTCACCTGCGCCGCGGGCGAGGATTGGCTGCCACTCTATGTTCTGCCGCCGCGGGGTCAGGCTAGCGCGCCGGTGGTCTTCCTGGCCTCGACCTTCACCTATCAGGCCTATGCCAACCACGCCCGGGGCAACAATGACGCGGCCTACAAGGCGCGGGTCGCGGCGTGGGGCGCCTATCCCCACAACCCCAGCGATTTCCCGGTCTATGGCGGCTCGACCTACAACCGGCATGCGGATCATTCGGGCATCGCGCTGTCCTCGCGGCTGCGGCCCATTCTGACCATGCGGCCGGGTTTTCTGACCTTCAATGACGCGAAGGGCTCAGGCCTGCGGCACTACCCCGCCGATACCCATCTGCTGGCCTGGATGGAGGAAAAGGGCATCTCCTTCGACGTCATCACCGATGAGGACCTTCATGAGGAAGGTGCCGCGCTGCTGGCGCCCTACAAGGTGGTGCTGACCGGCAGCCACCCGGAATACCACACCCCCGAAACCCTCGACGCCCTGACCGAATACACCCAAGGCACGGGGCGGATGATGTATCTCGGCGGCAATGGGTTTTACTGGCGCATCGCCTGGGAGGGCACGACGCTGGAGGTCCGCCGGGCCGAGGGCGGCATCCGTGCCTGGGATGCCAAGCCGGGCGAGTATTACCAGCAGCTCGACGGGCAATATGGCGGGCTGTGGCGCCGCAACGGAAGGCCGCCCCAAAAACTGGCCGGTGTAGGCTTTTCCGGCCAGGGGCTGTTCGAGGGCACGCATTACCGGAAACTGCCGGCGGCCGCCGAACACCCTTGGGTCTTCGAGGGTGTTGAGGCGGAAACCTTCGGCGATTACGGCCTCTCGGGCGGTGGTGCCGCGGGGTTCGAGTTGGATCGGGCGGATTTTACCCTGGGCACGCCGGCGGACGCCGCCATCCTCGCGCGCTCGGAGGATCCGCCGGCCTCCTTCGTCACCGTGCCCGAGGAATTGCTCTCCCACGTCACCACCATCAGCGGCGAGCGGGCGGATGCGCTGAAGCGGGCCGAGATCGTGCATTTCCGCACGGCGGGCGGCGGCGAGGTTTTCTCCGTGGGCTCCATCACCTGGTGCGGCAGCCTGTGGCGCGACGGGGCATTCCAGGGCCCGGTGAGCCGCATCATGGCGAATGTGCTGCGGCGGTTTGCCGCGGGGTGAGGCCCGCGCCGGGTCAACCCCACTGCGAGGGCGGCGCGCGCAGGCCGAGATTCTCGCGCAGCGTCGCGCCCTCATAGGCGGTGCGGAAAATGCCGCGCCGCTGCAACTCCGGAATCACCTGCTCGCTGAATTCCACGAAGGGGCCGGGGTAGTAGTTGCAGATCACGTTGAACCCGTCGGCGCCGCCTTTCACCAGCCATTCCTCCATCTCATCGGCGATGTATTCGGCGGTGCCGACCAGCACCCGGTGCCCCTGCGCCGCCGAGACCGAGCGCGCGGTCTGGATCAGGCTGAGATTGCCCTTTCGCGCCATGTCCATGATCAGCTTCTGGCGTGATTTCGCGGAATTCGCCTCTGGCAGATCGGGCATCGGACCATGCAGGGGGTAGCTGAAGATGTCGATGCCGCGGGTGAAGCGGGCGAGTGCGGCGAGGGCCACAGAATCGGGCAGCAGGGATTGCAGGTATTCGTATTTCTCCTGCGCCTCCGCCATGGTGCGGCCGAGCACAGGGGTGATGCCGGGCATGATCTTGACGTCATCGGGCGTGCGGCCGAAGCGCGCGGTGCGGCCCTTCACATCGGCGTAGAATTCCTGCGCGGCGGCGAGTTCGGTCTGCGCGGTGAATACCAAATCCGCGGTGCGGGCGGCCAGTTCGCGCCCGGGCTCGGAGGAACCCGCCTGCGCCACGATCGGCCTTCCCTGCGGCGTGCGGCTCACATTGAGCGGCCCGCGCACGGAGAAATGCGGCCCGCGATGGTCGAGGAACTTCATCTTGTCGATGTCGAACCACACGCCGCTTTCCTTGTCGCGCAGGAAGGCGTCTTCGGCCCAGCTGTCCCAAAGGCCGGAGACCACCTCGTAGAACTCGATGGCGCGCTCGTAGCGCGCGGCGTGGTCGACATGGGTGTCGAGCGAGAAATTGCCGGCCTCGTCCTCGATCTGGCTGGTCACCAGGTTCCAGCCGGCGCGACCATTGCTGATGTGGTCGATGGTCGCGAAGCGGCGGGCGATGTTGTAGGGTTCATTGAAGGTGGTCGTTGCGGTGGCAATCAGCCCGATGCGGGACGTGCCGACGGCGAGTGCCGCCAGCGTGGCCGTCGGCTCCAGCTTGACGATGCGCGAGAGGCGGGTGCGCGTCATGTCGCCCGCCTTCAGCGCGTCCGAGCCGGCGACAGCCACCGTGTCCTGGAAGAAGATGCAGTCATAAAGTGCCGCCTCGGCCATCTGCGCGAGGCGCATGTACCAGCCGAAATCCATGTCGCATTCCACCACCGCATCGGGGTGGCGCCAGCCCGCCAGATGGTTGCCGGGGACGCTGAGGAAGGCGCCGAGCTTGAGTTGCGGCTTGGTGCTGGCCATGGGTGTTTCCTGCCTGTTCAGCGGCGCCGAATGCCGGTCGCCATGGTGTATTGGTCGCCGCGCGGTTGCAGCGTCAGCCCGCGCGCCAGGCCCCAGCCCGAGCGCACGAAGAAGACCGGCACAACAGCCGCCTCCTCCATCACCCGGCCGATGACGCGGCGCACCAGGGCGGCGCGCGCGGTGTCATCCATCGCCTGCTCCGCCTCGGTCAGCAGCCCGTCCAGCACCGCATCCGAATAGCGGCCGCGATTGGCCGGGCCGTGGCCGAGCACGGGGTTCCAGGTGCGAAGCATGTTGCTCACCCCCTCCAGCGCCACGCCTGTCGTGGAGGCAAACATGTTGAAGGAGACGGAGAAATCCGACTCGCCATTGGTGCCGCGATTGGCGCGCCTGAAGAAGACCGGCGTGGGCAGCGCCTCCACCTCGGTGCGAATGCCGATGGCGGTCAGCATCTGGCCGATGGCCTGGCAACTGCGCGCATCGCCCGCGAAGCGGTCGGCGGTGCAATGGATGGTCAGGCCGAAACCTGCCGGATAGCCGGCCTCGGCCAGCAGCCGGCGCGCCAGGGCGGGGTCGAAGCGCGGCACGCCGAGGGTGGGGTCATGGCCGATGAAGCCGGCGGGCGCGATCTGGCCCGAGGGTTCGGCGCCGCCCTCCATCACCCGCTCGGCCAGCGCGGCGCGGTTGATGGCATGCGACAGGGCGAGCCGCACGCGGCGGTCGCGCAGCGGGTTGCCGGCCAGCGGCTGGCCATCGGCGCTAGTCACGAAGGGCGAGACCTCGCGCCCGCTGTCGATGAACATATAGAGGTTGAAGGCAGAGGTCGCGGTCAGCAACGCGCTTCGCGGGTCGCTGCGCACCCGCTGGTAGAGGCCGGGCGGCACCGCATCCACCACATCGACATCACCAGCCAGCAGGGCCGAGACCCGGGCGCTGTCATTGGGGATGAAGCGGAACTGCACGCGCTGCCAGGGCTCGGGCGGCGCCCAATGCCGCTCGGCGCGCTCCAGCACCACATCGGCGCCGGGGGTGAAGCGGACCCAGCGATAGGGGCCGGTGCCGATGGCGGCGCGGCCGCCGTTGAAATCGGCCTCCGTGCCGCCCTCCGCCGCCGCGGCCGAGACCACCATGACGGAGGCGAGATTGCTTGGCAGGCTGGGTGCAGGCGCATGGGTGCGAACGCGAAGGGTCAGCGCATCCACCACCTCCACCTCCGCCACCGCACGCAGCAGCGAGGCATAGGTGCGCAGGCCCGTGGCTGCCGCCGCGCGGCGGATGGAGAAGGCCACATCCGCAGCCGAGAGCGGCGTGCCATTGTGGAACGCGATGCCGGGGCGCAGGCGGAACTCCCAGATCGTCGGCTCCACCACGCGCCAGGATTCCGCCAGCCCCGGCACGGGATTCAATGTCGCGTCCTGGAACACCAGGCTCTCATAGACATGCATCTGCACATTGCGGTTGGGGCTGTAGCTCTGATGCGGGTCGGAGCCATCGACGGCCGCCTTCATGCCGATACGCAGCGTCTGCGCGGCGGCCGGCAGGGCCAGCAGGAGGGCCGCGAGGGCGAGGAGAGCAGCCCTCACGACGCGGCACCGCTCATCGCCGCGGCGAGGCCCGCGCGGCGTGCGGCGGCGGCGGGATGTTCGGGCCAAGCGAGGCCGAGATTGCCGCGCAGCGTCGTGGCCTCATAGGCGGTGCGGTAGAGGCCGCGGCGCTGCATTTCGGGCACCACCATCTCGACCACATCCTCCAGCCCGCCGGGCAGCCAGGGCGGCAGGATGTTGAAGCCATCCGCCGCACCGTGGTGAAACCACTCCTCCATCGCGTCGACGATGTCGGCGGGCGTGCCGACGACGCTGCGATGACCATTGCCGCCGGCCACCGAGAGGTAGAGCTGGCGGATGGTGAGATTGCCGCGCTCGGCCATCTCCAGAAAGATCTGGCCGCGGCTGTGCTGGCGGCCATTGCCGCGCTGGGGCACCGGGCCGTCGAGCGGATATTCGGAGAGGTCGCCGAGGTAATTCGCCAGCGCCCCCAGCCCCACCACGGGCTGCACCAACTCCTGCAGCACCTCGTAGCGGTCGGCTGCCTCCTGCCTGGTGCGGCCGGGCACCGCCATGAGACCGGGCATGATCAGCAGGGATTCGGGCGGGCGGCCGTAGCGCGCCATGCGGCCCTTCACATCGGCGTAATAGGCCTGCGCGTCCGCCAGCGTCTGGGCCGCGGCATAGACGACATCGGCGGTGGCGGCGGCGAGTTCGCGCCCCTCGGCGGAGGCGCCGGCCTGGACGATGATCGGCCTTCCCTGCGGCGTGCGCGCCACGTTCAGCGGCCCGCCCACACGAAAATGCTCGCCTCGATGGTTCAGCACATGCAGCTTCTCGGGGTCGTAGTTCAGGCCGGACGCCTTGTCGCGGATGAAGGCGTCATCCTCCCAGCTGTCCCACAGCCCGCGCACGACATCGACGAATTCGCCGGCGCGGTGGTAGCGGTCCGCCTTGTCAGGCGCGCCATCGAGGTTGAAGTTGCGCGCTTCCATGTCGGTCGCACTCGTCACCACGTTCCAACCGGCGCGGCCGCCGCTGATATGGTCGAGCGAGGCGAATTTCCGCGCGACGTGATAGGGCTCGTTGTAGGTGGTTGAGGCGGTGGCGACGAGGCCGACGCGGCTCGTCACCATGGCCAGCGCCGAGAGCAGGGTCAGCGGTTCGAACTGCACATTCTTGCTGGTGCGGCTGAGCGCGCCGGGTGGCTCGTCATTGAAGCGGATGCCCACGCCATCGGCCAGAAAACCCATGTCGAAGAGGCCGCGCTCGGCGGCCTGGATCACCCGCACGGCGTGGCTGAGTTCCATATTGCCGCCGGCCGATGCCTCGGGGTGGCGCCACCCCGCGAGGTGGTAGCCCATGCCGATCATCGACACACCGAGCCTGATCTGCCGTCCTGCCATCACCCTGGCCTCCGCAATCCGTCAGCCTAGGCCCGGAGTTTTTGGCGGCACAAGCCGTGGGCTCAACGCACTGCCGCCTGCGCTTCGGCAATGGCGGCCTGGGCTGCCTGCAATCCGTGCAGGATGCGGTTGCGGGCGCGCAGTGCGTCGACGGCGGCGAATTTTTCCGCATCGGTCCCGGGCAAAGTGGCGGCGAGCGCGCGCAGCGGCTGCAGGGTGGGCCAGGCCGGCACCGGCAGGGCGTGGGGGTGCTCGAAACGATCGCCCGCGGTGTAGTCCAGCGGCACCAGGGCGCGGGATGCGCGCATCAGCGCGGCATTGGCCACAGCCGCCGCGGCGGCATCGGGCGCGGGCCGGCCGGCCAGCGCCGCCGCCGCATCGCGCAGTTGGGTCGCCGCATCCAGCAGCGGCGCGAGCGGGAACCTGCCCTCCAGGGGCGCCTGCAGCGCGGCCAGCTCGTCCAGCAGGGAGGATGCGGTGGCGGCGTGGTCCAGCGGCAGGATCTCGTCGCTCAGCAGGCGCCAGACGGCATGGCCCAGCACCTCGGTATCGCGCACGAGATGCGCCTCGTCGACCTTGTCAATCAGATCCTCGGGCGTGTGCCACCACCAGCCCAGCGCGTTACGGGCCTGGGCGTGGCTGGCGGGCTGCTCGCTGATAATGCCGAACATCGAGGGCACGCCGATGCCGACAAAACTGTCATCGCTGCTGCGGGCCTTGCGCTTGCCCTGGTAGCGTTGGTTGCGGTGGCTCTGCACCGCCTCGGCCGCCAGGGCATGGAGCTCGGCCATGGCCGCGGTATGGGCCAGCACGGTGGCGCCGGTGCCGCCCAGGCTGTCGACATTCACATGCGCGGCGCAGCGGCGGTCCAGCTCCTGCCAATGCGCGTCGGCGTACCAGGCGCTGCCGGAGTAGCGGCCATGCGAATGGCCGGACCAGAAGCACAGCCGCAGGCCGCGCTTCCAGCAGCCGCGATGCTGCGCGGCCAGGCGCGCCACCTCCATCATCCCCACATTGGCCGAGCCATTGTCCATCACGCCGAAATACCAGGTATCGTGATGGCCGGAGAGCAGGATGAAGGGCGCGTCCGGGCCTTCGGGTGCGTCGAGCTCGGCGACCAGGATGGGCGTCTTGCGCCAGCCCGTATCGACCTCGGCCCGCAGCGTGACCCGGGGGTTTCCACCGGCGGCCAGCGCCTCGCGGATGGCGCCGCCATCGGCCTGGGTAAGGGTGCAGACCACGACGTCCGGCAGCCCATCCAGCGTGCTGGTGCCGGGGCTGCCCCAGACCGGGGAGATGCACATTTCATGGCGGTGCTGGTGATGGCTGACATGCAGCAGGCCGGCCGCGCCCGCCCGGGTTGCGCGCTGCGCGGTGGCCGGCGTCGCCATGCCCTCCAGCAGCAGGATGCGACCCGTGACGTCGCGGCCAGCGAAATCGGCGGGCGTGCCGTGGCCGAGATAGAACGGCACATCGGACAGGCCGCCCGACGGCGAGGGCTTGCCGAAGGAATGGGTGATGGCGGTGAGCGACCGCCCATCCACCAGCACCTCGGCGGCGCCGGGCAGGCTGATATAGGCGTCGTGTAGGATGGTCTCGGTGCGGTAGCCATAGTCGCGCATCCGGCCCTCGATGAAGGCCAGCGCCGTGCGCTCCTCCGCCGTACCGGAGAGCTTCTGCCAGCGCGCGATCTGGCCGAGATTGGCCATCATCTCGGCGCCACTCGGCGCCTCGGTCATCACTTGGCTCTTGGACATCCCTGCCCTCCCTTGGTTCAGCGCCGGGGTGGCACGCGCCCCTCGCCCATGTCCCACCACAGCCCGGCCAGCAGGCCCAGCCCCTCGCGCAGCAACGGCGCCAGGGCATGCTCGTCCGGCCCGTGCTGGTTGCAGCCGGCATAGCTGTTGGGGATCCAGATCACCGGGACCCCAAGCTCCTCCATGAACATGTCGGAGGGGTTGGAGCCGGAGGAATTGGGCACGATGTTGGGTGCGCGGTTGGTGGTGCGCGCCAGGGAGCCCGCCACCATGCCCACCCAGGGGTCATCGGGGTCGGTGCGCGAGGCGCCGAACATGTCACGCTCCATGACCGGGATGACCTCGACCTCGGGGAAGCCATGGGCTTCGAGATGGCGGCGCAGCGCGGGCACGATGCTCTCGCCCGGCACGTCGGCGCCGTGACGGACCTGCAGCCTGGCGCGCGCCTCGCCCTGCACCGCATTGGTCGGCGCATCGGGGTGGCCGGTGAGCTGGGCCAGTACGATCACGCTGGTCCAGCCGAAGATTTTTTCGGCCTTGGTCAGGCCGGGCTCGCCCCAATCGGCATCGGCCTCAGGCAGGCCGGGGATGTCCTCCAGCACCAGGTCGCCGATCGCGCGCTTCACCGCCTCCGGCATGGCGGGCGGCGTCCAGCCCTGGACCTGGATGCGGCCATGGCGGTCGGTGATGCTGGCGAGCGCGTGGGCCAGCACGAGGCCCGGATCCTTCAGCACGCCACCCCAATGGCCGGAGTGATGCGCGTGGTCGCGCAGCCGCACCAGCATGTCAAAGGCGACACCGCCGCGAGCACCCAGCTTGATCTCGGGCATGAAGGTGGTCTGGCGTGGGCCGTCGAGGCCGATGAAGACATCCGCCGCGAGCCGCCTGGCCTCAGCGCGCAGCAACCCGCGCAGGCCGGGCGAGCCCTGCTCCTCGCCCGTCTCCACCAGCACCTTGGCGTTGAAGCCGAGCCGCCCGCGCTCGGCGATCACGGCCCGCAGCCCCTCGATGGCGATGAGGTGCTGGCCCTTGTTGTCCACCGTGCCGCGGCCATACCACTTGTCGCCACGCACCGTGACGGCCCAGGGGTCCATGCCATCGGACCACTGCGGGGCGAGGCCGCGCACCACATCGCCATGGCCATAGACCAGCACGGTGGGCAGCGAAGGGTCCTCGATGCGGGTCGCGAGGAAGACCGGGCCGCGGCCGGGGGTGGGATTGTCCAACACCATGGTCTCGAAGCCCATGCCTTGCATCAGCGCGGGCAGGGTTTCGGCGCAGTAGCGCCTCAGGGCCGGGCCACTGTCGGGCAGCTGGCTTTCGGTCGGCACTGCGACAAGGCGGCGCAGCGCGGCGAGGTAGTTGCCATCATCGAAACACCGTTCCGCCCGGCTGATCGCCCCTGCCCTGCTGCCATCCATGGATGCCGTCCTCCAACCCTGTCGTGGGAGCCTAGCACCAGCCCGCGCGGCGGGTGCAGGGGGGCACGCCCTCAGCCAAAATCATAATCCCAGCCGATGAAGCGGCAAAGGCCGCGGCCCATCACCCATTCCAGATCCTGCCCGCGCAGCCAGGGCAGTTCCTCGGTGAAGAGGGTCACGCATTGGCGATAGCTGCAGGGCATGCGGGTGATGTCGGTGCCCCAGAAGAAACGCTCCGGCCCGAAGGCGTCGAAGATGCGCTGCAGGCCGTCGTGGAGGTTGCGATAGGGATAGGCCTGCGTGGAGTAATGCGGCGCGCCGGTGGCCTTCACCGCCACATTGGGCAGGCGGGCCAGGGCCAGCAGCGTATCGACCTGGGCAAAGGCCGCAGCATCCTGGCCGGTTCGCACCAGACCGCAATGGTCGAGGATGAGCTTCAGGCCCGGGTTGGCCTCGGCGATGCGGAGGAAATCATCGAGGAACAGGCCGCCCATCATGGCGATCGGCAGGCCCTCGCGCTCGGCGGCGGGCCAGAGCCAGTCCAGCGTGCCATCGCGCAGCCAGGCCTGCTGCTCGGGCGCAATCAGCGGCCAGCGCAGGCCCAGCATGCCGGGCTGATTACGCCAGCCCTGGATGAGGTGGCGGTTCTCCGGCCGCTCGGGCGGGAACTGGCCCATGATGGCGAAGCGCTGGGGGTAGCGGGCGGCGGCGGCGAGGGCCAGGGCATTGGAATCGGGGTCCCAACTGGCGGGGGGATGGATGAGGGCGGCGTCCACGCCCGCCGCGTCCATCTCGGCCAGCGCCTCCTCGGCGGTGAAGACCGGCACCGGGCGGTGCAGGCCGGAGGGCTTGCCCTGGCCCCAGATATGGATCTGGGCGTCGATGATCTTCATGGCGCGGTCCGCAGCCCGGCGCGGATGGCGGCGGCGCGGGTGCGTGCCGTCTCCTCCTCCAGGAATTGGGCAAAGCCGGCGGGCGAGGCTTCGGTTGCCGAGGCAACCTCGCTGCCTGTCTCGATCAGCCGCCGCCGCGTCTCCGGCCGCGCCAGCGCCGCCGCGAAAGCCGAAGCCAGCACCGCCTGGATTTCTGGCGGCGGCCCGGCCGGCAGCACCACGCCGACGAAGGCGGCCTCACGCCAGCCGGTGACACCGGCCTCTCCGCCGGTGGGGATGTCGGGGGCGAGTTCGGAGCGGCCCGCGGTGCCCAGCGCCAGGATCCGCGCCTGCCCTACGCGGTGCAGCGGCAGGACCGTGCTGATCTCGGTCACCGCCGCGTCCACGTTGCCGGCGACGAGATCGGGCAGGATCTGCCCACCACTGGCATAGGGCACGTGCTGCAGCGTGGTCCCGATCAGCGCGCCGAGGCCGGCCAGCGCCAAATGCCCGATGCTGCCCACGCCGGAGGTGCCGACAGTGACCTGGCCCGGGCGTTCCCGCGCGAGGCCTATGAATTCCACGAGGCTGCGTGCCGGCAATCCCTGCTTCACCACGATGGTGAGCGCGGTGCGGCAGATCAGCCCGATGGGCGCGAAATCGCGCAGCGGATCATAGCCGACATTGGGCTGAATGGCGGGGTTGACCGTCATCGGGCCATTGCTGCCGATCATCAGCGTGTAGCCATCGGCCCGGGTGCGCGCCATCTGGGTGGCAGCCACGCTGCCCCCAGCACCGGGGCGGTTTTCGACCACCACGGGCTGGCCCAGGATCTCGCTCATCGGCATGGCGACGATGCGCGCCACCACATCCGAGTTGCCGCCAGCGGCATAGGGCACCACGAGGCGGATGGCCCGTTCGGGGAAGCCCGCGGCGCGGCCCAGGCGCGGGGTCGCGAGCAGCGGCAGCAGCAGGGTGTTGCGGCGCGAGGTGGCCATGATGTGTCCTCCTGTCCTATGGGCTGGGCGTGGGCCTCAGCGGATGCGCACGCCGGTCTCGGTGATGATGCGGCGCCAGATCGGCGCGTCATGCGCGATCATCGCCGCGAATTCTTCCGGCGAGCTGCCGACCGGCTCGTAGCCCACGCCGCGGATGAGGTTGGTGGGTGCGGGGCGGCGCACCGCCTCGGCCATCGCGCGGCCGACCGCGGCCACGATCGCGGGCGGCGTGCCGGAGGGTAGAAACATGCCCTGCCAGATCTGCGGGTCGAAGCTGGTCATGCCCTGCTCGGAGAGGGTGGGCAGGTCGGGCAGGTCCGGCGCGCGGCGCGGGCCGGTCGAGCCCAGCGGGCGGAGTTGGCCGGAGCGGATGAAATCGCGCGCCGAGCCGGCATCGATGAAGCCACAGCACAGGCGGCCGGCGAGCAGTTCGGAGATGAATTGAGCGGTGCCGTTGAATGGCACCGGCTCGACATCCAGCCCCGCCTGGCGGGCCAGCAGCATGCCCTGCAGATGGCTGGCCGAGCCATAGCCGTAATTGCCGAAGGCCAGCTGTTCGCGCCCGGCCTTCGCGCGTGCGACAAAATCCTGCAGCGTGGTGGCGGGCAGGCCGGCGCGGATGACGAAGACCGCCATGGCCGCGGTGATCTGCGAGACCGGCACCAGGTCGCGGCCGATCTCATAGGGCAGGTTGCTGTCGAGCATCGGCCCGATCAACGTGCCCGAGACGGCGGAGAGGATGGTCATGCCGTCGCGGCGGGACTGCATGACGCGGGCGGTGCCGACGACGCCACCGCCGCCCGCGACATTCTCGATCACCACGGGCTGGCCCAGGATTTCGGCCAGCGGTTCGGCCAGCACGCGGGCCACGGCGTCGGCCGCGCTGCCCGGCCCGCTGTTGAGGACAATCCGCACCGTGCCGCCGCCGGGCTGCAGGGCCTGCTGCGCCGAGGCGGGCTGGAGCATCGCCGCCGCGAGCGCGAGCAGCGCCAGGAAGGGTCGTGGGCTCATCATTTCCTCCTCATCGGCGCGGGCGTTGGCCGCCTGTCGCCAGGGCACGCAAAACAGTGTCGCGGGGGCGGGGTGCCGCCTGCGCCGCCATCAGGCCGCAGCGGCGGCCCGGATGCAAGGCGGCGTCACGCCGGCACGCGACTGACCTCGCGAAGCGCCGGCATCACCTCGGCGGCATAGAGGCGGACCGAGGCCTCGGTCACTTCAGGCGCCAGACCGCCGAAAGTGAAATTGCCGATGAGGTAGTTCAGCCCACCATCACGAACCTGGCTGAGCAGCGCGTCGCGCACCGTGGATGGCGAGCCGGCCACGGCCTGCCCGGCTTCCACCAGCGTGTCGAAGTCGGGCGGCAGCTTGGCGTTGACCGGCTGGGTGCCGTGCTTGTGCCAGAGCTTCATGAAGTGGCGGTAGAAGACCGGCCAGGCGGCGCGGCCGAGCGCCATGGCCTCGGCATCGGTGTCGGCGACGAGGATGTAGCGGTTGACGCCGATGCAGGGCTCCTCGGTGGCATGGGGATGCACCGCGCGCCATTCGGCACGGTAGCGATCGGTCACCGCGCGCACCCGTGCGACCGGCCCGCCGCAGAGCACATTCACCCCCTGGCGCGCCGGCCAGACCGTGCTGTCGGGCGAGGCCAGCGCGTACCACATGGCGGGGTGGGGCTGTTGCAGCGGCCGGATTTCCACCGGCACGTCATCGATGTGCCAGAAGCGGCCGTGATGGGTGAAGGAATCGCCCGCGACGAAGAAGCCCTGGATGATCTCCAGCGCCTCGGCGTACATGTCGCGCGCATTGCCCGGCTCGACCCCGAAGGCGGCGAGTTCATGCGGCGAGGCGCCGCGTCCGATGCCGAATTCGAAGCGACCGCGGCTGAGATGGTCGAGCATGCACATCTCCTCCGCCAGGCGCAGCGGATGGTAGGTGGGCAGCAGATAGACCAGCGGGCAGAGCCGCAGGCGCGTGGTGCGCTGGGTCAGCGCCGCGATGAAGACGCTGGGCGAGGGCGCGGTGCTGAGCGGCGTCGCGTGGTGCTCGCTCATGTGATAGCGGTCAAAACCAAGCCGGTCGTAAAGCGCTGCCAGGCGCAGCCGGTTCTCATACTGATCGGCCAGCGGCAGGGCGCCACGATCATTCTGGTCGAAGATGCCGAACTGCATGGGCGTGTCCTGTGATTATCGGTTGCAAGTATTCAACAGTGTTGAATACATCCCATTCTGTTGTAAGCGTGATGGGGCCGGGCCGGGCTGTCAATGAAGCCGTGCGTCATTCGGCCGTGATGTTCGCGCTGCGGATGACCCGCGCCCAGAGCGCACGCTCATTCGCCAGGAGCGTGGCAAAGGCTTCCGGTGGCCCGGGTGCTGCCAGCAGGGCCTGGTTGCGCAGCAGTGCGGCCACCGCGGGTTCGGCCAGCATCCTCGCCATTTCCTCGTTGAGGCGCTGCACCAGGGCCGCGGGCGTGCGGGCCGGCGCCAAGAGCCCGTACCAGATGTCCATTTCCAGCCCGGGAAAGCCGGCCTCGGCCAGGGTGGGCACATCGGGTGCGATGGGCGAACGCTGACCGGTCGCAACCGCGAGGATGCGGATCCGGCCATCCCCGCGCAGCGGCACCGCAGCGTTCACCGGCACCATCATGGCCGGCACTGTGCCGGCCGCCAGATCCTGCAGGGCGCCGGCCGAGCCGCGATAGGGGATATGGGTCAACTCGATTCCGGCGGCCTGGCAGAACATCGCCATGGCGAGGTGCTGCGGCGAGCCGCTGCCGATCGAGGCATAATCGATCCGCCCCGGCTGCGCTTTCGCCAGCGCCACGAACTCCGCGACGGTGGTGGCAGGAAGCGAGGGATGCACGCACAGCGCCACCGCCCCCGTCGCCAGGTTGGACACCGGTGCGAAATCGGCCAGCGGATCATAGGTCATGCCGCGGATCAGGCTGGGGGTGGTGACGAAGGTGGTGGTGGTGACGAGCAGGGTGCGGCCATCGGGCTGGGCCCGGGCGACGGCCTGGGTTGCGATGGTGCCGCTGGCACCAACGCGGTTGTCCACCGTCGCGACCACGCCGAGGCGGCGGCGCAGATGCTCGGCGATCAGCCGGGCCAGAATGTCGATGGTGGTGCCGGGGGAGAAGGGCACGATGATGGTGATGGGCGAGAGCGTCTCCGGCGCCTGGGCGCGCGCCACTGCGGGTAGGCCGGCCAGCGCCGCCAATGCGGCGCGGCGGCTAACGGAAGGCTGGGTGTTCATCGGCGTCGACCAGGACGAAGGCGATGCGGCAGATCTCGGTGCTCCGGTTCACCCAGGCATGGTTGGTGCCCTGCTGGATTAGCACGTCGCCCGCCTTCAGATGCACCTCGGAATCATCGAGCAGCATGTCGATCTCACCCTGCAGGATCAGGGCGTAGTCCACGCTCTTGGTGCGGTGCATGAAGGCGTGGCGGGCGGGTGCGGCGTGGTCGGCGGACAGGCCCATGTCACGGATCATCCGCTCGCGGTCGAGCGTCGTGTCGTCCGCGGGGGCCGGTGGGAAATCGACGATGCGCAAGATGGTGCCGGCGGGCGGGGGCGCGGTACCGATCTCGCGGTCGGCGAGGTCGGCGGTGCCGGAGATGTCGGCTGGCGCGGTGTCGGTCACCCAGAGCAGGGTGGAGACAAAGCCGCCGACGGCACGCACTTTCACGTTCGGCGCGGGGCGATCCTCAAGGATGATGGCCTTGCCTGCCGGATCGTGCCCGGTGATCACGCGTCGGATGGCGCTCGGCATGGAATATTCCTCCTTCAGGGTGCGGGCACGATGCGCGGCGGCGCTGTAATGCGGTCGATCTCGGCCAGTTCATCGGGCTCCAGCGCCCAGGTGGTGGCGGCGATGTTCTGGGCGATCTGGTCGGGCTTGGTTGCGCCGGCAATGACGCTGGCGACGGTGGGCCGCGCCAGCAGCCAGGAGAAGGCGAGTTCCAGCAGCGTGCGGCCGCGCGCGGCGCAAAAGGCCTCCAGCGCCTCCAGCACCGACCAGTTGTGGTCGGTGACGAAATGGTCGGAGAGCACGGGGGTGATGGCGAGGCGTGCGCCGGGTGGCGGGGCGACGTCGCGGCGGTATTTTCCGGTCAGCAACCCGCTGGCCAGCGGGAAATAGGGCAGCATCCCCAGGCCCTTGGCCGCCATGGCGTCGAGCAGGCCGAAATCCGGCTCCCGCGCCAGCAGGCTGTACTCATCCTGGCAGGAGATGAAGGCGTTCAGGCCACAGGCGCGCGACGTCCAGAGCGCATCCACCACCTGCCAGGCGGCGAAGCGCGAGCAGCCGATGTAGCGGATTTTGCCCTGGCGGATCAGGTCGTCCAGCGCACGCAGGGTCTCCTCGATCGGCGTCCGCGGGTCGAATTTGTGGATCTGGTAGAGGTCGATCCAGTCGGTGTTGAGGCGCCTGAGGCTATCCTCGACCGAGGCCATGATGGTGGCGCGCGAGGCACCGCCGAGCCGCCCCTCATCCATCGGGATGCCCACCTTGGTGGCCAGCACGATGTCGCGCCGGCGGGGCCCCAGGATCTTACCCAAATACTCCTCGGAGCGGCCGCGGGCGCCGCGGGGATAGACATTGGCGGTGTCGAACAGCGTCACCCCCTGGTCGAGGGCGGCATGCAGCACGGCCTGGGAGGCGGCGAAATCACAGCGCCCGCCGATATTGTTGCAGCCCAGTCCGACGGTGGAGACGGTGAGGCCGGAACGCCCGAGCGGCCGGTGGCGCATCATTCGACGACCGCGCCGGAGGCGGCCACGGCCTCACGCCAGCGTTCCATGTCCTGGCGCAGGAAGGTGGCGAAATCGCCCGGGCTGCCGGGGACGAAGGTGACGCCCTGGGAGAGCAGGCGCGCGCGAAGGTCTGGCGCCGCCAGGGCCGTCGTGATGGCGCCGTTCAGGTGACGTATGATCAGGTCGGGCGTGCCGGCCGGCGCCACGACGCCCTGCCAACCCACGGCCTCAAAGCCGGGCAGGCCCGCCTCGGCTGCGGTCGGAACATCGGGCAGCGCCGCGAGCCGCGCGGTCGAGGTGACACAGAGGGCACGCAGCGTGCCGGCGCTGATCTGCGGGATGGCGCCGGGCGGATCGGAGGAGAGCACCTCGACCTGTCGCGCCAGGATGGCGGCCATGGCCGGCGCCGCGCCGGGATAGGGGATATGCGTCATCTCGATGCCCGCGCGGTGCAGGAACAGCGCCATGGCGAGATGCGGGAAGGTGCCTGCCCCGGCCGAGGCGTAGTTCAGCCGCCCCGGCGCCGCCTTGGCCATCGCGATCAACCCCGCCAAGTCGGCCGCCGGCACATCCGCCCGCACCACGATGACATTGGGCAGGGTGATGGCCAGGATGACCGGCGCGAAGGCCACCAGCGTGTCATAGGGAAGGCTGCGGTAGAGGCTTGGGTTGATGGCAAGGTTGGTGTTGGCCAGCAGCAGCGTGTAACCATCGGGCGCGGCGGCGGCCACCGCGCGCGCCCCCGCGATGCCACCGGCGCCGGGACGGTTTTCCACCACAACAGCCACGCCGAGGCCCGCGCGCAGCTTTTCGGCGATCATCCGGGCGAAGACATCGGCGAGGCCACCGGGGGCGAAGGGCACGACCAGGGTGATCGGCCGGGAGGGAAAGCTCTGCGCACGGGCGGAAGCAGCGCCGAGCGCCAAGGCGGCCAAGCCGCGTCGGCCGGGCACGAGGAGCGGAGCCCCCATGATGCGTTTCCTTCCCAGACCCAATTATTCAACAATATTGAAAAAATGTTGTGTTGTTGTATGGTGGGAGTCCGCGGCGGATGGTGTCAAGGCCATGGCCGCCCTGCCCTTTCCCTCCGGAGCATGCATGGCCGAACCGGCGCCGCGTCGCGGCATCCAGTCCATCGAGACCGCCCATCGCCTGCTGCAGGTGCTGCAGGCGGCGCCGCGGGCGCTACCGCTGCGCGAGATCGCCGCCGGAGCCGGTCTCTCGCCCAGTGCCGCGAACAACTACCTCGTCAGCCTGGTGCGCACGGGGCTCGCCGCCGCCGATGCGAGGGCGGGGCATTACCGCCTGGGGCCGGCCGCTTTGGCGCTCGGGATGGGCGCGATCCGCCAGATCGATGGCTTCGAGGTGGTGCGGCAGGAGGTCACGCTGCTGCGGAACTCCACCCGCCACAGCGCCGCCGTCAGCACATGGAGCGCGGACGGCCCGGTCAGCCTGTTCAAGCAGGAGGGGGAATGGCGCTCGGCACTGGAGTTGCGGACGGGTCTGCTGTCGATGACCACGACGGCGGCGGGCAAGGTTTTCGCGGCCTGCATGCCCGATGCGATGACGCTGTCATTGATGGCACGCGAGGGGGCCGCGGCGGCCAGGCCGAAGCGCTTTGCAGAACTGGCGCGACGGGAGTTGCGCGCGGCGGGTTATGTGGTCGTGCGGCGGGATGACGGCACGGGCTATGTCTCGGCGGCGGCGCCCATTCGTGACTGGAGCGGTGCGGTGCCCTTTGCGCTGAGCGTCATCGGCGCGCAGAGCACGTTGGATACCGCGCCGGGCAGTGCCGCGATCACGGCACTGCTGGACAGCGCCGCGCGGGCGACGGTGGCGCTGGGCGGTGCGGTGGCCTAGGGCCCTGATTGGGACGTTTCTACGATTCTGATAGAGACCGTATGGAACTTGCGATGGGCAGGGCTGCGAGGTGATGTAGAGGGCGACGATGTCGCGCAGCTTCTCGACCTACAACGCATCGGTCGAACGCTTGAAGGTCTCCCTCCGATGCGGCTGCAGCCCGAAGGCCCGCCAGATGCGATGGACGGTGGATGGGCCAAAGCCCGCCGCCTTGGCCATGGCGCGCAACGACCAATGGGTGGCACCGGGTGACGCCGCCTCCGGTGTCACCCGCGACCACACCCGCCACGGCACTGGATCGCTGTTCGCCGCGCTGGACGTGGCCACCGGCGCCGTGATCGGTCGCCGCTGCCCGAAGCACCGCTCAAGCGAGTTCCGCATGTTCCGCGAACGGGTCGAGGCCAATGACCCGGCTGACCTCGACGTTCACCTGGCATGGGCAACTCCGCCACCCACAAAACCAAGCCGAAGCGCGGTCCATGGATTGACCGGCCATGGGCGCCGCCCTTCAATCATGACCAATCAACGGGGAGAGACACCATGCGCCATCGCCGGCAACTCGGCCTGATGCTGCCCGCACTCGCCATGGCCGGCGCCGCCGGGGCGCAATCGCCATGGCCCTCGCGTGCGCTGCGCATCGTCATTCCCTGGCCGCCCGGGCAATCCACCGACCTCGTCGGCCGGCTCGCGGCGCAGGCGCTGGGCGAGCGGCTGGGGCAGAATGTGGTGCCGGAAAACCGGCCGGGCGCGGGCGGAATGATTGGCACCGACATCGTCGCCAAGGCCGCACCCGATGGCTACACGCTGCTCGCAGCTTCCAGCGGCCCCATCACCTTCGCGCCGCTGGTGCAGCGCACGCCCTATGACCCCTTCCGGGACCTCACGCCGGTGATGGGGCTGGGCATCACCCCCTATATCCTGGTGGTGCGGCGGGATTTTCCGGCTACCGATGCGCGGCAATTCGTGGCGCTGCTGCGCGCCAACCCCGACAAATACAGCTTCGCCTCCTCGGGCACCGGTGGTTCCCAGCACCTCGTCGCCGCGGTGTTCAACGCAGCCGCCGGGCTGAAGGCACTGCATGTGCCCTTCCAGGGCAGCGGTGCGGCCATGGCGGCGCTGCTCGCCGGCACGGTCGACTACGCGCTGGAGACATCGGCCGCGTCGGGCGGGCTGCTGCGGCAGGGCGAGCTGCGCGCACTCGGTCAGAGCCTGCCGCGCGCCACCCGCCTGCTGCCTGGCATGCCGCCGCTCGCCGAGGCCAGCGGCGTGGCGGGCTATGGCATCGGTGGATGGGTCGGGCTGATGGCGCCGCCTGCCCTGCCCGCGCCAATCCTGCAGCGCCTGGTGACGGAGGCCGCGCATCTCGTGGCCCAGGCCCCCTTCCGCGAAGGGCTCGAACGCATCGGCACAGAGGCCGAGGGCCTGCCACCCGACGCCTTCCTGGCGATGTTGCGCCAGCAACGGGACCTGCTGGCGCCGCTGATCCGCGAGTTGGGGATCCGGGCGGAGTAGGGGTGGGGCTGGTGGCCCTGGGGAGGGCTCTGACTTCCCCAACGCCACCCTACCCCCCCGGGCACCCCTGCGCCTCGACATAAAGCGCATAGACCGACTGGCTCGCCGTCATGAACAGCCGGTTGCGCTTGCGTCCGCCAAAGGCGAGGTTGGCGCAGCGTTCGGGCAGCAGGATGCGGCCGATAATGGTGCCATCGGGGGCGAAGATCGCCACGCCATCATAGCCCGGCCCGCCGGTCATGGCGCCCCAGACATTGCCTTCGGTGTCGCAGCGGATGCCGTCTGCCCAGCCCGGCGTGTCGTCGAAGAACAGCCGGCCATTCAGCGCCCGCTCGCCCTCGATGTCATAAACCCAGGTTGTGCGCCGGCCGCCGGGCGTATCGACGACATAGAGGCGTTTCTCGTCGGGCGAGAAGCACAGCCCGTTCGGCCGCTCCATGTCGCCGACCGCGATGGTCAGCGCCCCGGTCTCCGGGTCAAGCCGGTAGACCCGGAAGGGCAGCCCGGCCTTCGCCTTGTCGCCGAGGTAGTTGCCGCGGATGCCCGCGCCATTGTCGCTGAACCAGATCGAGCCGTCGGATTTCACCACCACGTCATTGGGGCCCGTGAGTTGCACGCCCTCGAAATGGCTCGCCAGCACGGTGATGTTGCCGTCATGCTCGGTTCGGGTGAGCGCGCGGCTGCCCAGTTCGCAGGTGATCAGCCGGCCCTGCCGGTCGCGGGTATTGCCATCGGGGTAGCCGGCGGGTTGGCGGAGCGTGGCGACCTGGCCGGTCACCTCATCCCAGCGCAGCAGCGCATCATTGGGGATATCGGTGAAGACGAGGTAGCGCCCGCCGCCGAAATAGGCCGGCCCCTCGGTGAAGCGAAAGCCGGTGGCGATGCGCTCGATCCCGGCATGGCCGAGCTTGATGTGCTCGAAGCGCTTGTCGAGCACAAGCACATCGGGGTCGGGATAGCGGATCGGGCTGTTGGTGTCCCAGCGGGTCATGCGGCGTGGTCCTCGAGAATCATGGCGGCGGCCTTTTCGCCGATCATGATGGTGGGGGCGTTGGTGTTGCCCGATGTCAGGGTTGGCATGATGGAGGCATCCGCCACGCGCAGCCCGGCAATGCCGTGCACCCGCAAACGGGCATCGACCACGGCCATCGCATCCTGGCCCATGCGGCAGGTGCCGACGGGGTGATAGGTCGTCTCGCCGGTGCGCCGCACCCAGTCGATAATCTCGGCATCGGATTGCGCATCCTGGCCGGGGCCGAGTTCGGTGAGGTTCAGGCCTGCCATGGCGGGGGCGTTCATCACCGCGCGGGCGATGCGGATGGCGCGAACGGTCAGCTCCGCATCGATCGGCGCGGAGAGAAAATTGAACCGGATGGCCGGCGGCTGGCGTGCATCGGCGGAGCTGAGGTGGATGCTGCCCCGGCTCTCCGAGCGCATGGGGTGCGCGTAGCAGGTCATGCCGGACTGCGCCGAGAGCTTGGCGCCGCGCGGCCCGGGTTCGGTCAGCATCGGCACCCAGCCGAGCAGCAGATCCGGCGCCTCCAGCCCCTCGCGTGAGAAGACGAAGGCGCGCAACGGCGCCGCCGCCATGCCGAGCAAGCCGCGGCCAGACCAGGCATAACGCCACGCCTGCGTCACCAGCCCCAGCCCGCGGGCGCGATCATTGTAGGTGTAGCCGCGCGTGCCCACCGCCCAGCGGGTGCGCGGCGCGTAATGGTCACGCAGGTTCTCGCCCACCCCCGCCAACGCGTGGCGCGGTTCGATGCCGAGGTCGCGCAGCCGCTCGGGCTGGCCGATGCCCGACAATTCCAGCAGTTGTGGCGAGTTGATGGTGCCCCCGCTGACCACGGTTTCCCGCGCCCTCGCCTCCCGCGCTTCCTCGCCCACGCGGTAGCGCAAGCCCAGGCACCGCGTGCCCTCCAGGATCAGGCCGGTGGCGAGGGCGCGGGTCTCGATCCGTAGGTTCGGTCGTTTCCGCACAGGGTCGAGATAGGCTCGCGCCGTGCTTTGCCGGAAGCGTCTTGCGCGGCTGGTCTGGCTCATCGCGATGCCGTCCTGGGCCGCGCCATTGTAGTCGGGGTTGTGGCGGATGCCGACCTCACCGGCGGCGCGGATGATGGTGGCGAGCAGCGGGTCCGCCACCGGTGGATTGTTCACCGTGAGCGGGCCGTCGCGGCCGCGCAGCGTCTCGTCGGCCTCGCCGGTATAGCGCTCGATCCGCTTGAAATGCGGCAGCACATCGGCGTGGCTCCAGCCCTGGTTGCCCATTTGCGCCCAGGTGTCGAAATCCTGTGCCTGGCCGCGCACCCAGGCGATGCCGTTGATCGCACTCGACCCGCCCAGCACCCGGCCGCGCGGCACGGGGATGCGGCGGCCACCGGTGGCAGGCTCGGGCTCGGAGGAATAGAGCCAATTGGCGGCGGGGTTGCTGATCAGCTTGGCGAAGCCGATCGGGATATGCGTCCAGAAATGATCCGCTGGCCCAGCCTCGAGCAGCAGGACCTTGTGGCGCGGATCGGCGGAGAGCCGGTTCGCCAGGACCGCGCCGGCCGAACCCGCACCGATCACGATGAAGTCATAACCCTCCTGCACGCGCTCCCCCCATTTCCTTTCCAGTATTGAGACCCATGCGAGCCGGCGCGGCAACCGGGGGTGTTGGGCTGAATGCCACCGGACTGACCGGAATTTAGGCACTGCCGGGCGGCCAGCCCCTCGCAGGGCGGGAAATACCCCTTCCACCGCAGCATCCGATCCTGTCCCCTTCGATGACCTTGCAGGAGCCGCACGATGAGCCTCATCACCCCCACGAGCCTGAACCGCCGCAACCTGCTGCTCGCCAGCGCGCTGGCGCCGATCGCCGCGGAAGCACAGCCCGCGCGCACCCCCAATCGCGGCGGCACCATGGTGATGATCGTCAATCCGGAGCCCGCGACGCTCGCCACCTACGCCGTCTCCGCCGGCAACATCCCGATGATCACGACGCAGATGTATGAGGGTCTGCTGAGCTATGACTGGGAGCTGAACCCGGTCCCGGCGCTCGCCAAATCCTGGGTTGTCTCCTCCGACGGCAAGACCATCACCTTCAGCCTGCAGGAGGGGGTGCGCTTCCACAACAACGAGCCCTTCACCTCGGCCGATGTCGCATGGTCCTTCATGGAAGTCGCCAAGCGCTTCAACCCCAATGGCCCGGTTATCCTGAAAGAGCTGGAAGCGGTCGAGACGCCCAACCCGATGACGGCAGTGTTCCGCCTCGCCAACCCCGCGCCGTATCTGATGATGTCGCTGTCATCGAACAACATCCCGATCATCTGCAAGAAGGTGTTCGAGGGCACGGTGCCCATGCAGAACCCCACGGCCAACCGGCCGATCGGCACCGGGCCCTACAAGTTCGGCGTGTGGGAGCGCGGGCAGTTCATCCGGCTCGACCGCAACGAGAATTACTGGAAGCCGGGCCTGCCGATCCTCAACCGCATCATCGCGCGCTTCATCCCCGATGCGGCCACGCGCTCGGCCGCGTTGGAGGCGGGCGAGGCGCATTACGCCGCCTACTCGGCGGTGAATGCCGCCGATATCCGTCGCATGCAGGCCAACCCCATCCTGGGCAGCACCACGCTGGGCTATGGCACCACGGCCGCGACCTCCGTGCTGGAATTCAACATGCGCCGGCCCATCCTGGCGAAGAAGGAAGTGCGGCAGGCCATTTGCTACGCCATCGACCGGCAGTTCATCGTCGACAATATCCTGTACGGCTTCGGCAAGCCGGCGGTGGGGCCGCTCTCCTCGGTTTTCGCGACTTCGGGCTGGTTCACCGACGATGTCCGCCGCTTCGACGTGCCCGACCGCCTGGCCATCGCCAACCGCCTGATGGATGAGGCCGGGCTGCCACGCGGCACGGGCGGCATGCGCTGCAACCTGATGCTGGAGGTGAATTCCTTCGGCGAGCAATGGCTGCGGCAGGCAGAGTACCTCAAGCAGGCGCTCGCGCAAATCGGCATCAACATCACCTTGCGCTCGGAAGACACCGCGACCTGGCTGCGTCGCTGCTACACCGATTATGATTTCGACATCAACGAGCCGTTCTATTCGGCGGGCGCCGACCCGGTGATCGGCGTGCACCGGCACTACGTCTCCTCGGCCATCCGCCAGGGCACGACCTTCGTGAACAACAAGGATTACCGCTCGGAGGTGGTGGACCGGTTGATGGATGACGCGACGCGGGCGCTCGACCGTGCCCAGCGCGCTTCGTTGTACCATCAGGCGCAGCGCCAGATGGTGGAGGACAGCCCCGGCGCCTGGCTCTGCGAGGTGCAATACGTCACCATCTTCAACAAGCGGCTACAGGACCACACCACCGGCCCCTTGGGCACATACCAGGCCTTCGAGCGGGCCTGGCTGGAGCGCTGAGGGCGTGCGGCGCTGGCGCTATTTCGGTATCCGCATCCTCTTCGCGCTGCCGGTGGTGTTCGGCATCCTGGTGCTGAATTTCTTTCTGATCCGGCTGGCACCCGGCGACGCGGCCTCGGTGCTGGCAGGCGAAAGCGGCGCGGCCTCGGCCGAATACACCGCGATGCTGCGGGAAAAATTCGGGCTGGACCGGCCGGTCTATGACCAGTTCGTCAGCTACATTCTGCAGGCGTTGCGCTTCGACCTCGGCTATTCCTTCCGCAATGACAGCCCGGTTTTCGAGCTGATCATGGCGCGGATGGTGCCCACCCTGCTGCTGATGCTGACGGCATTTGGCGCCGCATTGCTGGTGGGCACGCTGCTGGGGCTGGCCGCGGCGGTGGCGAGAAACACCTGGCGGGACGCAGCGATCTCGGTGATCTCGCTGATCTGCTATGCAACGCCCGGTTTCTGGCTTGGCCTGATGCTCATCGTGGTCTTCGCGGTGAACCTGAACTGGCTGCCGACCAGCGGCTTCGAGAACATCGCCGAGGGCTATGAGGGCTGGGAGCGGGTCGTGGATATCGCTCGCCACATGGTGCTGCCGGCCTCGGCACTCGGGCTGTTCTACCTCGCCCTCTACACCCGCGTGATGCGCGCCTCGATGCTGGAACAGACCGGTATGGATTACGTGGTGACGGCGCGCGCCAAGGGGCAGTCGGAGGGGCGCATCGTCCTGGGCCACATGCTGCGCAACGCGTTTCTGCCGGTGCTGACCATGGCGGGCGTGCAGGCCGGCAATCTCATCGGCGGCTCGGTGGTGGTGGAGACGGTGTTTGGCTGGCCGGGTATCGGCACGCTGGCGTTCAACGCGCTGCAATCGCGTGACCTGAATTTGCTGCTCGGCATCTTCTTCATCTCGGCCTGCCTGGTGGTGGCCATCAACCTGATCGTGGAATTGCTCACCATCATGCTCGACCCGCGGATCCAGGCCTGATGGGCGCGGGTTTTCGCCGCTTCGCGCGCAACCGCATGGCGGTGTTCGGCGCGCTCATCCTGCTGGTGGTGGCGGTGCTGACGGCGCTGTCGCCCTGGCTCTATCCGCGCGGCGCCTTCGTGCTGGTGGGGCCGCCGCTGCAGCCGCCGTTCGGGCGCTTCCTGCTCGGCACCGATGTGCTGGGGCGCGATGTGGCGGCGGGGGTGGTGGAGGGGGCGCGCACCTCGCTGCTGATCGGGATCTCCGCCGCCCTCTCTGCCGTGGTGTTCGGCGCGCTGGTCGGCGGGCTGGCGGGGTATTATCGCGGCACCGTCGATATCGTCCTGATGCGCGTGACGGAGTTCTTTCAGACCATTCCGGCCTTCCTGCTGGCCATGCTGCTGGTCGTCATCCTCTCGCCCTCCATCACCAGCGTCATCATCGCCATCGCTTCCGTGTCCTGGCCCGGCATCGCACGGCTGGTGCGGGGCGAATTCGTGGCACTGGGCGGGCGGGAATTCATCCTGGCCTCGGTGGGGTTGGGGGCGAATGGGCCGCGAATCATTTTTCGCCACCTCCTGCCCAACTGTTTTTCCTCGATCATCGCGGTGGGGTCGTTGCTGGTGGCAACGGCCATCCTGCTGGAAACCGGCCTCGCCTTCCTCGGCCTGGGCGACCCCAATGTGATGAGCTGGGGGCTGCAGATCAGCGCGGGCCGCGTCTCGCTGCGTGCGGCCTGGTGGGTCTGCACCTTTCCCGGGCTGGCCATCCTGCTCACCGTGCTCGCCATCAACCTTGTCGGCGACGGGCTAAACGAGGCGCTGAACCCGAGGCTGCGCGAGCGATGAGCACGACCATCCTCGACATCCAGAACCTCACCATCGGCCTGCCCCGCGGCGCCGACCGCGCCAGCGCCGTGCAGGGGCTGAACCTGACCCTTCGCGCCGGCGAGGTGACCTGCCTGATCGGCGAAAGCGGCTCGGGCAAGTCGCTCGCCGCCCGCGCCGTTCTGGGCTTGCTGCCGGCGCCGCGGGTGCGGGTGACCGGCGGGAGCATCATGTTCGAGGGCCAGGACATCGTCCGCGCCACACCCGCTGGGCTTGCCAAAATCCGCGGTGCCCGCATCGGCATGATCTTCCAGGAACCGATGACGGCGCTGAACCCGCTGCACAGCATCGGCCGACAGATCGCCGAGGTGTTTTCGATCCACACCCGCCTCGGCCGCGCAGAACGCCGCGAGCGCGTGGTGCAACTTCTGGCCGATGTGCACCTGCCCGACCCCGCGCGCATCGCCCGGTCCTTCCCGCATCAGCTCTCGGGCGGGCAGCGCCAGCGGGCGATGATCGCCATGGCGCTCGCACTCGACCCGAAGCTGCTGATCGCCGACGAACCCACCACCGCGCTCGACGTCACCACCCAAGCGCAGATCCTGCACCTCATCAGCGAGTTGCAGCGCAGCCACGGCACAGCGGTGCTGTTCATCACCCACGACTTCGGCGTGGTGGCCGATATCGCGGACCAGGTCGCGGTGCTGCAGCGCGGCGAACTGGTCGAAGCCGGCACCCGCGCCGCCGTGCTGGAGGCCCCCAAACACCCCTATACCCAGGCGCTGATCGCCGCCGTGCCCAAGCTGCTGGTGCCGGCCCGGGCGAAGCAATCCTTCGGCAAGGTCATGCTGGAAAGCATCGACGCCCGCAAAGCCTATCAGGCACGCGGACTCTTCGGCCGAGGCCGCGCGACGGTCGCGCTGGATGGCGTCAGCGTCACCCTCAGGCGCGGCGAAACCCTGGGTCTGGTAGGCGAATCAGGCTCCGGCAAATCCACCCTGGCGCGAGCCATGACGCGGCTGCTGACCATAGACAGCGGCGACATCGTGCTGGATGGCGACGACATCACCCGCATCCCCACCCGCCTGATGCGACCGCATCGCCAGAAGATCCAGATGATCTTCCAGGACCCCTATGCCTCGCTCGACCCGCGCCAGCGCGTGGCGGAGATCATCGCCGAGGGGCCGATCATCCATGGCACCCAGCCCGCCGTGGCGCTGACGCGCGCGCGGGAATTGCTCGGCCTCGTCGGCCTCGACCCCTCGGCCGCCGATCGCTACCCGCATGAATTCTCCGGCGGCCAACGCCAGCGCATCGGCATCGCCCGCGCGCTGGCGCTGGACCCCAAGGTGCTGGTGGCGGATGAGCCAGTCTCCGCCCTCGACGTCTCGGTGCAGGCGCAGGTGCTGGAGCTGCTGGCGGAGATCAAGACCAAGCTGCAGCTCTCCATGCTCTTCGTCACCCATGATTTGCGGGTGGCCCTGCAGATCTGCGACCGTATCGCGGTGATGCGGCACGGGCAGATCGTCGAACTGGACGAGACCGCGAACATCTATGCCGCGCCGAAACACCCCTATACCAAGGCGCTGTTCGACGCCGTGCCCGGCGCGGCCTGGAGCCATGCCATGGCCGCCGCGGCGCAATAGAGCGCGATCCGCTTTGACGGTAACGGCAAAGCGGTGAATCGCGCTCTCAACGACTCGGAAGCATGATTCCGCGTTGCGGAAGCATGCAGTAGGAGAGAGACATGCACCCCCTCGATGACGGCTTCCTGCCAGGCCCGCGCCTGACCCTGCCGGCCGGCACCGGCCCGCTCAGCGACCTCAGCTTCGCCGCCAAGGACCTGTTCGATGTGGCCGGCGCGCCCACCGGCGCCTCCAACCCCGATTGGGGCCGCACCCATCCCATTCCCACCGAACATGCATGGATGGTGCAGAAACTGCTCGGCGCCGGGGCGGCGCTGGCGGGCAAGACCATCACCTGCGAGATCTCCTTCGGCATCCTGGGCTTCAACCAGTTTTTTGGCACGCCGCCCAATCCCGCGGCGCCGGGTTGCCTGCCGGGTGGTTCCTCCAGCGGCTCGGCCTCGGTCGTCGCGGCTGGCCTCGTGGATGTGGCGCTGGGGACGGATACCGGCGGCTCGGTGCGGGTGCCGGCCAGCCTTTGCGGCCTCTACGGCATCCGTCCCACCCACGGCCGGCTGCCCTTCATCGGCGTCTGCAAACAGGCGCCGAGCTTTGACACCGCCGGCTGGTTCGCGCGCGACGCCGCAACCTTCGCCCGGGTTTCCGAAGTGATTATTGGCGAAGCCCCGCCCGAGCCCACCGCCCCTGCCCTGCTATTGGCCGAGGACGCCTTCGCCATCGCCGATGCCGAGGTGGCCGAGGCCATGCTGCCCATCGTGGCCAGGCTCGAAGCCCTGCTCGGCCCCGCCCAGCGCCTGACACTGGGCGAGCCCGGCGAGATCACGCTGTGGAACGACCAGCGCAACATCATCCAGCGCAGCGAGGCCTGGGCCGGAATCCGCGACTGGATCGACCGCGAAAACCCGACCTTTGCCTTCAATGTGGCGCGCAACCTGGCCTTTGGTTCAACCATCACCCCCGCTCAGGTTGAGGTGGCCCGCATCGCCCGCCACCGCATCGTTGCTCGCGCCAGGATGCTGTTGGAGGGCGGCGCCATTCTCTGCCTTCCGACCACGCCCTTCACCGCCCCGCCGCTCGGCCTGTCGCTGAGCGAGACGGATGCACTCTCGGGCCGTATCGGCGTGCTGACATCCTTCGCCGGCATGGCCGGGCTGCCACAGCTGAATCTTCCGCTGGGCAGCGCCGGTGGGAAGCCGGTGGGGCTCTCCATCATCGGCTGGCGTGGCGCCGACATGAAGCTGGTGGCGATCGCGAAGGCGCTCAGCGCAACCTGAAATCCGCAAGCACCTCGGGCCTGAAGGCGAGCCCATGGCCCGGGGTTTCAGGCGCGGTGATCATGCCATTCGCGATCACGGGATGCGACACCCAGAGATCATCGAGCAGCCCCATCTGCTCGGCCCAGCTGGCATTGGGGATGCTGGCGAGCAGGTGCACGTTCAACTCCGGAAAAAGGTGCGGCGCGATGGTGATGCCCCAGGTATCGGCCACCGTTGCGATCTTGCGCAGCTCCGTCAGCCCGCCACGCATGGGGTCGGGCTGCAGGATGGGCAGTCGGGGATTCTGCAGGAAGGGTTTCAGGTCAGCCCGGCCGAAATGCGTCTCGCCGCCGACCACGCGCATATCCAGCATCTCGGCGCAGCGCAGATAGCCGGCGTAGTCGTCGGGCAGCACCGGCTCCTCCAGCCAATAGGGCGAATACTCTTCGAATGCCCGGCCGGCCTGGATCGCGACATCGGCGGTCCAGCCCATGTTCACATCGATCATGATTTCGATGTCAGGGCCCAGCGCCTCGCGCATGCGGCGGACATTGTCGATATCGGTGCGGACATCGCCGATATGGGCGACCTGCATCTTTATCGCCTTGTAGCCCTGGCTGACGAAATGGCGGGCCTTGGCAATCATCCCATCGCCGCGTGCGCCGCGGAAGCAGCCGCTGCCATAGATCGGGATCTCCGAGCGGTGATGGCCCCAGAGCCGGTGCAGCGGCATCCCCGCCGCCTTGCCCACCACATCCCACAGCGCGATGTCGATGGCCGATTGCGCCATCATCGTGACCCCGCCGCGCCCGCCGGTGATGGTGGAACGCCAGAGATCCTGCCAGATCGCCTCCACTGCGGTGGCATCGCGGCCAATGATGCGCGGCGCCATCGCCTCCGTCAGGCAGGCCGCGATGGTGTGGCTCAGCGGCAGGTTCAGCAGGTGCAGATAGCCCATGCCGGTGAGGCCGGAGGCGGTGACGACCTCCACCACCACCAGGTCGCGCATCGCACCCAACGGGTGATGCGCAAGCCACGGGTCGGCCGGCCAGGGGATCTCCAGCAGCGTCGTGCGCAATTCGCGAATGGTCAGGTCGGCCATGGGTGCTCCTCGCCCGCTGTTGTCCGCGGTGCTGCCTGAATTAGAGACCGGCGGCACCGACCGGGCAAGCTGCGCGGGCACGCTGACGCGACGCCCGCCGTGCGGGCGCGCTGAGTTGCGCGCCGTCGGGATTGGCGCGAGCATGCGACCCAAGGGCTGCAAACGCCCACCACGTCCAGACGGAAACCGCCATGTCCCCCGAAATCCTCGCCCAGCTTGCCCCCACCGGGAGCTTGCGCGCCGGTATCAACCTCAGCAATTTTCTCCTCGTCACTGGCCGGACCGCTTCGGGCGACCCGCAGGGCGTCTCCCCCAGCATGGCGGCCGCCATCGCCGCGCGGCTCGGCGTACCGGTGGAATACGTCCCCTTCCCCAAACCCGGCGAATTGGCCGATGCGGTCGATAGCGGCGTCTGGGATATCGGCCTGATCGGCGCCGAGCCGCAGCGCGCCGAGAAGATCGCCTTCACCGCAGCCTATGCGCAGATCGAGGCGACCTACCTGGTCCCCGCAGGCTCGCCCATCACCAGCATCGAGCAGGTCGACCAGCCCGGCATCCGCATCGCCGTCACCGCCCGCTCGGCCTATGACCTCTGGCTGGAACGCAACATCCACAAGGCCACGCTGCTGCGGACGGACACGCTGGATTCGGCGCTGACCCGCTTTGTCGACGAGAAGCTGGAAGCCCTGGCGGGGCTGCGGCCGCGCTTGATCTCGGACGTCAAAACCCTGCCCGGCGCGCGCATTCTCGACGGCCAGTTCACCGCGGTTCAGCAAGCCATCGGCATCGCGCGAAAAAACACCGCGGCCGCGGCCTGGCTGCATGATTTCGTCGAGGGGGCAAAGGCATCCGGCATGGTCGCGGGCTTCATCGCACAGCACGGCGTGCAGGGGCTGTCGGTCGGCGATCCGGCCTGATGGGTGGCGCGGGTGGCACTTGGGGAAGGCTCCGCCTTCCCCAAACCCCGTCCGCCAAGGGCCGAAAGGCCCCTGGAACCCAGGTATTTATCGGGATGGGAGGGAGGGGGCTGGCGGTCCCGCCGGGTTTGCGGTCGCGCCGGCCCCCTCCCTTCCATCCCGATCAGAACGCGGTCCAGGAGCCCGTGGCTCCTGGCGGGTGGGTTTGGGAGGGCAGAGCCCTCCCAAGGGCCACCGACGCAACCCAACACGCAAGGAACACCGCCCCATGGCCTCACGCATCGTGGTCGTCACGCAATCGATGGTCGATGAAGAAGTCGTGCGCGAGATGGCGCCCGACGGCTTCGAACTGGTGATCGCCAAGCCCGCCCAGCCCGGCTGGCAGGAGGCGATGGCCGGCGCCGATTACCTCGTCGGCTTCGCCGATATGCTGGTGAAGGACGAGCTCTTCGCCATGGCCCCCAAGCTGCGCGTCGTGCAGGTGCTCAGCGCGGGTTATGACCGCGCCGACCTCGGTGCCGCGCGCCGGGCCGGGGTGCCACTGTGCAACAATGGCGGCGCCAATTCGGTGGCGGTGTCCGAACACGCGCTGCTGCTGATGCTCGCCGTCTCGCGCCAGCTCATCAAGCAGCATTCCAATGTCGTTGCCGGCCGCTGGCGCGGCAATTCCACGCCCCGGCTGCATGAGGTGCGCGGCAAGGTGCTCGGCATCATCGGCATGGGCACCATCGGCAAGAAGGTGGCCCGCCTCGCCCAGGCCTTCGGCATGCCGGTGCATTACTACGACATCGCCCGCCTGCCGGAGGATCAGGAGGATCTGCTGAATGTGCGCTTCCGCCTGTTCCGCGAATTGCTGCGCACCTCCGACATCGTCTCGCTGCATGTGCCGCTGAATGCCAGCACGCGGCATATGCTGGGAGCCCGCGAATTGGCGCTGCTGCAGCCCTCGGCCATCCTGATCAACACCAGCCGCGGACCGGTGATCGACGAGGTGGCGCTGCATGCCGCCCTGGCCTCGGGCGCCTTCGCCGGCGCCGGTCTCGACGTCTTCGACCAGGAGCCACCGCCGGCTGACAACCCGTTGTTCAACCTCGACAATGTGGTGCTGACAGCGCATATGGCCGGCCCCACGCAGGAGAGCAACATTTCGCGCCTGCGCAACGCCTTCGACAATGTGCAGCGGATGGAACGTGGCGAGCCGCCGCTCTGGGTGGTGCCGGAGCTGCTGTCGTGATCCGCCGCGCGCTGCTGGCGGGGCTTGCGGTGCCGTCACTGGCGCGCGCGCAGGGATTCTCGGGCCGGCCTATCACCCTGGTTGTCCCCTCGCCCGCCGGCGGCGGCACCGATTTCTCCGCACGCCTGATCGCGGAGGCGCTGGGACAGGCGCTGGGTACCACCATGGTGGTGGAGAATCGGCCGGGCGGAAACGATGTGGTCGGCCTTTCGTCCGTGCTGCGCGCGGCGCCCGATGGCACCACTCTGCTCTGCGGCTACTGCGCGACCATGACGGCACGCGCGGCGATCGGCGGCCTGGGCGACATTCAGCCCATGCGCGATTTCCAGGCGGTGGGGCAGATCACCGATACGCCGCAGCTCTTCGTGACCCATCCCAGCCGCCCCGCCGCGACCCTTCCGGAGTTCATCGCCCTCGCCCGCGCCCGGCCGGGGGCGATGAACTACGCCTCGGCCGGCAATGGCTCGATGCACCATATGGGTACGGAATACCTCAAGCACCGCGCCGGCATCGATCTGCTGCACGTGCCCTATCGCGGCACCGGCGAGACGATCAGCGACCTCATCGCGGGCCGGATCGATTTCTACATGAACTCGCCGCCGCCGCTGACGCCGCTGGTGCGCGAGGGTCGGCTCAGGGCGCTGTGCGTGAGCTCCGATGAACGCCATCCCGGCCTCCCCGACATCCCCTCCGCCGCCGAGCAGGGTTTTGCGGGAATGCCGCTGAATGTCTGGTTTTCAGTCTTCGCGCCACGGGGCGTGGCCCCCGCTACGGTGGCGCTGCTGTCGGAAAAGCTGAACCTGGTGCTGGCCGACCAGCGCTTGCGCGCGCGCGCGGCCGCGGCCGGCGCCATCGTGGCACCCAGCAGCGCCGAACAGCTGGCCGACCGGGTCGCGCGCGAAACGGTGTTCTGGCGTGACACCGCGCGCGCGGCTGGCATCACCGCCGGCTAAGGCGACCGCCGGCCGAGGCGCCTCACTCGGCCGCCACGGCGAGAGGGGCAGAAAAGCGCGGCGCCACCTCGGCCATGAACAACGCGATCGAGCGCCGGGCGAAATCCGCCTCCATCGGCCCCAGGCGGAAGGAGCAGATCACGCCGCCCACGCCGGTCGCGTCGATCTCGGCCATACGCTTGGCCACCGTCTCCGGCGCGCCACAGATCAGCGCATGCTCGGGGTTCACCCGGGCCGCGGGGGCGACCTCCTTCTTCATGATGATGCCCTGTTCATCGTAGATTTTTTTCCGCAGGGCCTGGCGGTGGCTTTGCATCGCCTCGAAGGCGGGAATGCCCACAGCCCGCGCCTCCTCATCCGTCTCGGCCACCACCACATTGCGCCAGACCCAGCTGCGATCCATGCAGGACGCGATATGGGCCGCATCAAAGCCGGCCTCCGCCATGGTCTGACGATAGGCGGCCAGGCGCTTCACCGTCGTCTCCAGCGACTGCACATTCATCAGGAAGGGCAGCCCGCGGCGAGCGAGGTGCAGCGCGCCGTCTTCCGAGGAGGCGGAGCGGATGACGGTGGGGTGCGGCTTGGTGAAGGGCTCGGGCCGCAGCCGGGGCACGTTCAGCGTCCAGAATTTGCCCTCATGGCGGAACCCGTCGGGGCTGGTCCAGGCGCGGAGCATGATGCCCTCCGCCTCCTCATAGCGCTCCCCGGCCTCCTCTGCGGCGATGCCATAGCCCTGGTATTCATAGACATTATAGGCAGTGCCCCGGCCCAACCCCACGATCAGCCGGCCCTTGGAGATGTTGTCCAGCAGCGACATCTGCTCGGCCAGCCGCATGGGGTGATGCAGCGAGACCTGCGCCACCGCGAAGCCCACCTTGATCCGCTTGGTGCAGGCGAGCACGGCGGCGGCGAAGCTGACCGGGTCGACATAGGCGCAATTGCCGTCGAAATGATGCTCGGCCAGCCAGAGCACTTCGACGCCGAGCTCGTCGCAAAGCCGCGCCTCGGCCAGGCTCTCCTCGATCACCCGCGCGTCCGATGCGGGGTCGCGGCTTTCGGGGAAAAGAAAATTGCTGAAGCGGAGCATGGGCTGGCCTCGGTCTGTCTGCAAAAACTCTAGCAGCCAACGGGCGCGGGGCAATGCTAGGTTTTCGCCATGCCGCTGCGACGAGCCCTCCTTGCCCTGCCACTCGCAACACCTGTGCTGGCGCAGGAGCGGCCGGTGCAACTGCTGGTGGGTTTCGCCCCCGGCGGCAATATCGATCTGGCGGCGCGCATGGCGCAGCCCTTTCTCGAGCGCCATCTCGGCCTTGGGCCCATCGTGGTGGTGAACCGCCCGGGCGCGGGCGGCATGATCATGCTGGGTGACCTGGCCGGGGCGCCGGGGGATGGAAGGGTGGCAGGGGTGGTGTCCTTCCCCGCCCTGGTCACGCCGCTCTTCGACAACACGCCGCGCTACCGGCCGGAAAGTTTTCGCTATGTCGGCCTGCTGACCGACGAGCCCTATACCGTGGTGGTCGGCGCCGCGGCGCACTGGCGCAGCCTGGGCGCGCTCGTGGCCGAGGCGCGCGAACGGCCGGAGGACATCGCCTTCGCCGGCGTGGGCGTGGGCGGTGCGCCGCATCTCGCTCTCATGGGGCTGGAACGGGTGGCTGGGGTGCGCTTCACCTGGGTGCCGACGCAGGGCGCCGGCCAGGCCATGGGGCTGCTACAGGGTGGCCATGTCGCCGGCGTGGTCTCCACCGTCAGCCTGACGGTGCGGGCACACAACCAGGGCCAGATGCGCATCCTGGCGCTGCTGGAGGCGCGGCGCTGGGAGGGCGCACCCGGGCTTCCCACCGCCACCGAGCAGGGTTTCGCGACCACGGCCGGCTCCGCCCGCGGCTTCGCGCTGCCTGCGGCGACGCCGCCCGCGCTGCAGGCGCGCTGGGAGAATGCTGTCCGCGCAACGGCCGAAGACCCGGAATTCCGCGCCCTGGCCGAGCGCGACCACCTCATCGTCCGTCACATGGACCGGGCGGCGATGACGCGCTTCGTGGCCGAGCAGGTGGAGCATTACGGCGCGTTGTGGCGCAGCGCGCCGTGGAAGCGATGATGGACCGATTGACCCGACGCTTCGTCACGAAGCGTCGGGATCGGAGCGCGCGCTCATCCCACCTTGTGATAGGCGCGGGAGAAATAGATCAATCCCGCTGCCTCGCCGCCCACCCGCACATTCTCGACCTGGGCGAAGAGCACGGCATGGGTGCCCTTCTCCACCACATCGGTGATCCGGCAGTCGAAATTCACCGCGGCCTCGCGCAGGCAGGGCGCGCCGGTCGCCATTGCGTCCCATTCGCCGATCGAGAAGCGTGCCTCGCCCTCGAGCCCGGTGAAGCCGGCGAAGGCGTTGGAGAGCTCTTCCTGCCCATGGCAGAGCGTGTTCACGCAGAGCACGCCATTGGCCTCGAAGGCAGCCGCACCGCTGGAGCCGCGGTTCATGCAGACCAGCAGGGTCGGGGGCTCGTCGGTCACCGAGCAGACGGCGGAGGCCGTGAAACCGGCCCGGCCGCCATCGCCATCGGTGGTGACGATGTTCACCGCCGCACCCAGCCGGGCCATGGCATTGCGGAATTCTTTTTTATCCATGGGGCGGTCCATCAGGGCTCTTTCAGCAGGCGATAAGGCGGATGCGGTCGATCTGCGCGTCGACCCGGGTGCGTGTATCGTCCACATCCGTGCCGATGGCGATCTCCTGGAGATGCGGCGGATCGCCGCCGAAGGCCGCGCGCCAATCGGCATCGAGATCGACGCGCTCCTCGAACCAGCGGCCGGTCTCGCTCCGGGCATGGCGCAGCGGCCGAACCTTGCCCAGCGGGCCCATCCAGGGCGAGTAGAAGCGCACCGGCTCCTGGCCCGTGCCGCCCCAGGTGTAGATCAGCACCGAGCGCGGCAGGGTGTGGCCGCCGGCGGCACCCTGGGCGATGGCGTGCTGGGCGCGCTGCCAGGCGCCCGCACCCGGCGGAAAGCCGCTGAAGCCAACCGCGACCGAGATCGCCCGGTCATCGCCGCCGCGGCGGGTGAGATCGGTGGGCGGCGGGCCGAGATCGACGCGCCAGCGCCAGGTCAGGCATTGCGGAACCCCCTGGGCCCGGCGCCAGACAAAGCTGCCGGTGCCATCGCCCTCGATTCGCAGGCCCTGTTCGCCCAGGCGCGAGAAGCGGGCGGGGCGCAGGCCGGAATATTCTGCATGCGTCCAGCCAGTGCCCGACAGCCCATCAGCCCGGGCGAGGCCGGGCAGGCTTGTCATGGCGGCGAGCATGGCGCGGCGGAGCATCCGGCGTTACATGCCGGCAAGACGTCCCCAGCACAAGGAGCAAGCGATGACCGACATCAGCATCAAGGCCAGCGACGGAAGCGGCAACTTCGCCGCCTATCTCACCGAACCCGCGAAAAAGCCCGCCGGCGCTGTCATCATGATCCAGGAAATCTTTGGCGTGAACGCCACGATGCGGGCGTTGAGCGACTGGGTGGCCAGCATGGGGTTCTGGGCCGTCAGCCCTGACCTGTTCTGGCGCCAGGCGCCGGGCGTGCAGCTCGACCCCGATGCCGGCAAGGCGCAGTGGGACCGCGCCTTCGCCCTGATGAAGGGGATGGACCAGGGCCTGGCCATCGACGACCTCAAATCCACCATGGCTGCCGCCCGCGCCCTGCCCGGCTGCAACGGCAAGGTGGGGACGGTGGGTTTTTGTCTGGGCGGCCGGCTGGCCTTCATGATGGCGCTCGATTCCGACGCCGATTGCCATATTTCGTACTATGGCGTGGGTCTGGAGGACCTGGTGGGCGACGCGCCAAAAATCACCGCGCCGACCATGCTGCACATCGCCGAGGCCGATAAATTCGTGCCCCTCGCCGCCCAGAAGGCCATCGAGGCGGGGCTGGCCGACACGCGGCTGGCGCGGGTCGAGATCTATCCCGGCGTGGATCACGCCTTCGCCCGCGTCGGCGGGCACAGCTATGACGCCCGGGCGGCGACCATCGCCAATGGCCGCACGGCGGAGCTGCTGGTCAAAATGCTGGCCTGATCTACCGGCGTGCCGGGCGGGGATAGTTCGCCACCATCGCCTCGGCCACGTCATGATAGGCATCGAGCGCGGCCTGGGCCGCCATGGCCCGGCCGCCTTCCATGGCGCGGGCCACCGCCTCCAGGCCGGCATCAAGCGCCGCAACATCAAGCGGCAGGCGCTTGTGGCGGTCCGGCCTTCGCGCCGCATGCGCCGCATCGCCCTGCGGCCAGGCCTGCGCGAGGCGGCGCAGTTCGGACCGCACCGTCTCCGCCACAAAACGGGTGAGGGCCGCATCCTGCCGGGCGATGGTGTCGTCCAGCAGCGCCACATAGGTGGCGAGTTCACCCATCTCGCGGCCGAAACTCGCCTGGTCCTCGGCATCCTCGGCATCGCCCACCGCATCGAGATAGGCGAGGAGATCGGCCCGCTCGGCGGGGTGCAGCGGAATGCCCAACGCCTCGGCCATCGCATCGGCCGCTTCAGCCAGGCTGGGCCAGCGCCCATCATGGCCATAGGGCGCGGAGCTGCCGGCATTGAGCAGGCTGGGGGTGCGGAGGCGCCCGCTGCCGGCATCCCGCGCCCGGCCATCGGTGAAGGCGGTGGCGGGGTTGTGGCAATCCGCGCAGGCAAAGCCGGCCGTGCCCCGGCGGGTCGCGAACAGCGCCTCGCCACGCCGCTCGGCAGCACTGCCATCCACCAGGCCGCCCTGTGGCGTCAGGCGCGGATTGGGGATGAATTCGAACTCATTCATGTAGGCCACCAGCGCGTCTAGGATGAGCGGCGCGGGCTCGGCACCCCCGAATTCATTGACGATGACGTGGCGGGCGAATTCGCGCAGCGAGGCGATGCGCCCGTCGCGGCCATAGGGGGCGAGGAAGCGGATCCCTCGCAGGCTCGGGATATCGACATGGTTCGCCACGCCGTCATCGGCGGCGGGGTTGAACAGCGGCCCCGTGGGGTCCAGGCCGCCGGGGCGGGCGGAATGGCCGGGAATGAAGAAGGCCGGGTTGTTGTGGCCGTTCACATGGCAGCCATTGCAGGTGATGCCGGCCTCACGCGCCGCCGCGCCATAGAGCAGCGGCGAGGAGAAGGCGGTGTTGCCGAGCGCGACAAGGAAGGATTGCCGCCCCCCCGCCATTTCGCTGGCAAGCCGCTGGGCGGGATGGAAATCGGCCAGGGGTTGCACCTGGCTGCCAGGGGGCAGCACCGGCGCGCGGCCCTGCGCCAGCACGGCGAGCGGAAGCAAAAGGGCCAGGAGGAGGGCGGCGTGTTTCAAAACGGCAGCCTCCAGCCCACCAGGGCACCGACATCATTGGCGCTGCGGCCGTCCTCCCGCAGGTTGCGCCAGCCCGCGGTTACGCTGGCGGTGCGCAGGATGGGCAGGGGCACGACGAAGATCAGGTCATAGGTCACGCTGGCCGCATGCTGCTGCGCCCAGCCGCGGGTGCCCGTCGCATTGTCGCTGCTGCGCGAATTCATATAGGCGTAGCTGAAGGTCCAGGGCGTGCGCCGCAGGTCGAAGCCCAGCGTCGTATAGTCGCGGCTCCGCTCCCGAAAGCCATCGGCACCCTGCAACCGGGCATATTCGGCAAAGGGCGCGGCGACCATCCTGAAGGGCAGCGGAGAGGTCCAGAAGGCGCCGGCCGAGAAACCGCGCTCGCGCCCCGCCTGCCCCGCGTCGCGGGCATCCCAGCCTGCGCGGCGGTCGGTATAGCTCAGTGTGTAGCCGGCCTGGCCGCGCGGCATGGGGATGCCGAAGCCGGCCGCCGAGATCACCGCGCCGCCCATGAAATCGGTGTTGTCCGCCCCGCCCGAGCGCCGGCTGTTGCGAAAGCGCAGCCGGGTGCGCGTCGTCGTCTCGCCGGTTTCGGGGTCGGTCACGCTGCTGGTCGCCTCGAAGCGGCGGGCGAAGAGGGAGTTGGAGAGCACGCTGCGGTCGGCCTGAAAGAATTCCGCCTGGATATTGTGGGTGCCGAGCAGCCGGCTGAGTCCGGTGAGGTCGCTCCACCAGATGCGGGCGGAGACGCCTAGCTTCTGGGTCTGTTCATAGCGCTCGCCGAAATCGGTGCCGTAGAGGCCCGGTCCGCGATCCCAGGCGGAGCCGAAGCGGGGATGGAATTTCCCCCCGAAGAGGTCCAGCCAGCGCCACGTATAGCCCAGGAAGAACTCATCCACCCAGGCCGTCGCGTCACGGAAGAACTGGCCGCGGCCGGTGGGCTCGCGCTCCGCCGCCTCCAGCCGCGCCACCAGGTTCACGGAAAAACCCTCCGGCAGCAGCAGATAGGTGGCGAGTTGCGTCCGGGTGTAGCTGTCGAGATAGGCGGTGCGGGTGGCGCGGCGGCCGATCGCGTCGCTTTGCAGGGTGGCGGCCAATTCACCGCCCAGGATGACCTCGTCGGACAATCCGCCACGGGTCTGGCCGCTGACGCGGTCGGCGACGCCGGGGCCGACATTGCGCATCTGGGCAAGCGCCGGGGTGGCGAGGCTGAGCCCCGCCAGGAGAAGGAGCCAGCGCATCACGCCGGCAATTGCCGGGCGATGGCACGGATCTGGTCGCTCTTGGCCCGCAGCGCGCGCACCGAGATGGGCGGGCGGGGCGAGGGGATGAGCTCGGGATAGACCTGGGCGCGGATCTCCTCCAGCACAGCCGTCACCTCCGCCCATTGCGGGCCGGGTGCGCGCCGCGCCTCGGCGGTCGCGATGCCCGTGGCGTAGAGCAGGAAGCCCATGGAATCATGGTATTCCACCACGTTGACGATGCGGCCGCGCTCGATGCTCTCGGCATAATCGGAGGCGACGGTGAAGGCGATGAGGCCGACATGGTCGAGCATGAAGCGGGCACTCGCCCGGCGCTCGGCAGGCACGAAGTTCTGCGCGGCGCGCAGCTTGGGCATCAACGCGGTCCAGGCCGTGGCGAAGGCCCCATCCGTGCCACGGCCGCCGCGCTCCGAAAAACTCTCCATGGCCGCGAGTTCGGCCTCGAAACCGGGCAGCCTTCGCTCGCTCAGCCGGGCTTCGACATAGGTGTAGAGCTCGCGGATGGGGTGGCCGAAATGCGGCACGGCCAGGCGGGATTCGCCGGCCTCCAGCAGCCGCCGGCCGATCAGCAGATGGCCTTCCAGCAGCCCCAGCTTTTCCAGAAAATCGGCATCCTGGTCGGTGGTGAAGGACTGGATCCGGGCGCGGCAGAGCGGGATCGCGAGGTCCCAGCCACCGCGCCCCGGCGCCATGCCCCCGGTGAGCAGGCCAAGTGGCAGAAGGGCGAGGATTCGGCGTTGCATGATGAGCTCCGAGATGCGATTGCAAGTGACTCGCAGTTGCATAGCGAAGTCGAGGCGCGCTCGACAAGCCGTCCAGCGCCGGGCTTACGGCGATGTAAGGCGGTACAGGAGATGCCGGTGCAGCGGGTGGTCCGGCGCCAGCCGGGGATGGCCGAATTCGCCATCCCCCCGCATGCCCAGCCGCTCCATCAGCCGCCAGGAGGGCCGGTTGGCCGGCACGGTGAAGGCCACGATCTCAGCGAGGCCAAGCGTGCCGAAGCCATGCGCCAGGGCCAATTCCGCTGCCTCACGTGCATAGCCCCGGCCCTGATGGTCGCGGTGGATGCGCCATCCGATCTCCACCGCCGGTGTGAAACGTGCCTGCCAGGGGATATGCAGCAGCCCCACCACACCGATGCAGGGATTTTCCGGCAGATCCACGGCGCAGAGGGAAAACCCATGCTCGGCCTGGTGCGCCATAAGACGGGCGAGCCAGGCATCGCTCTCCGCGCGCGTCATCGGTGCCGCGAAATGCGCCATGACGACCGGGTCGCCATTGATGGCGTGCAGCGGCGCCGAATCATCGGCGCGCAGCGGGCGAAGGGTGATGCGGGGGCCTTGCAGGTGCATCCCGGAAATTTGCCACCGCGGGCCGGCGCGCGGTATCCTCCCCCCAACAGGAGACGCGCGATGACACCCATCAGCCTCGAAGCCATGGCCGCCAGCGTGCCGGATGGGGCGTTGCTTGCCCTGCCGCCGGACAATTCACTGCCATCCGTGGCGCTGGCCCGCGCGCTGATCCGCCGGGGTGCCAAAAACCTGCGGCTGCTGGGTGTGCCGGTCAGCGGCTTCGCCACCGACATCCTGATCGGCGCGGGCTGCGTGGCGGAGGTGCAGACCTCGGCCGTGTCGCTGGGCGAGGCGGGCTTCGCGCCGCGTTTCACATCCGCCCTGAAGGCCGGGCGCATCACCGTGCGCGACGCCACCTGCCCCGCCATCCACACCATGCTGCAGGCGGCGGAAAAAGGCGTGCCCTTCATGCCGCTGCGCGGGTTGATCGGCTCCGACATCCTGGCCAATCGGCCGGACTGGATCGTGCAGCAAAACCCCTTCGGCCCCCCGGGCGATGTGATCGTGCTGCTGCCTGCCCTGTCGCCGGATGTGGCGGTGTTCCATGCCGTGATGGCCGATAGTTTCGGCAATGTCTGGCTGGGGCGGCGGCGGGAATGCGCGACGCTGGCGCATGCCTCGCAACGCGCGCTGGTCACCGTGGAGCGTGTGGTCGATGGCAATTTTCTGGAAGACGAACGCCTGGCCTCGGGCACCATCAACGCGACCTACATCTCCGCCATCGCCATTGCCGAGCGCGGCGCGCAGCCGGTGGCGCTGCTGGACGAGTATGGCTTCGATGCCGCCTATGTCGCCGAATACGCACGAATGGCGAAGACCGATGCAGGGTTCGCCGAATGGCTTTCGCGGGAAGTCTTCGCCCAGGCGGTTGCGGCATGAGCGTCGCGCCTGAGGAACTTCTGGCCGCCACGCTGGCGCGCCTCATTCTCGACCCGACGGCCCATCCCGCGCGCCACATCGCCGTCGGCGCCGCCTCGCCCATCCCCGCAGCCGCCTGCTGGCTGGTGCACAAGCAGGGGCACCCCGTGCGGCTCTCGCTGCTGCACAAGCGCAGCGGAAACCCTTTTACGGAAGGCACGCGCGAGCTCTTCGACCTCACCGGGCAGGGCCGGATCGACCTGTTCTTCCTGGGCGGCGGGCAGATCGACGGGCAGGCCAATCTCAACCTGGTGGGCACCGGCGGCTGGCCGGGGACGGAGGTGCGCTTCCCCGGCAGTTTCGGTTCCGCCTTCATGTATTTCATGACGCACCGCACGATCCTGTTCCGGGAAGAACATTCACCGCGCGTGCTGGTGGAGCGGGTGGCCAATATCTCCGCCCCAGGCGTCTCGGCGCCCGGCGTGTTCCGCCGCGGCCATGCCCAGGCGCTGGTCACCGGCAAATGCGTCTTTCGCTTCGACCCCGCGGCGGCGCGCTTTTTGCTCGACAGCCTGCATCCCGGCGAGACGGTCGCAAGCGTGCGCGCAGCCACCGGCTTCGATTTCGATGTTGCCGCCGATCTGCGCGAAACGCCCGCCCCCACCGAGGCCGAACTCGCCCTGCTGCGCGGCCCGATCTGCGACGAGATGGTCGAGACCTACCCCGAATTCTGCACACGCGTCTGGGGCCGCGCCCAGGCGGCCTGATTGGGGGCGGGCCACCCCGCCCCCTCGAACACTCAAGCCACCGCCGGCTCCAGCCGGAAGACGCGGCCATGGATCTCGTCGGTCAGGACATAGACCAGGCCATCGGGGCCCTGCCGCACGTCGCGCACCCGCTGTCCGATGCGCAGGCTCTCATGCAGCGTGACCTCGCCATTGGCGCCGAGGACTGTGCGGCGGACATCCTGCGTGGCCAGCCCCCCGGCGAAGATCGAGCCGCGCCAGGCCGGGAAACGATCGCCGCTGTAGATCATCAGCCCCGATGCGCCGATCACCGAGGGGTACCACACCAATACGGGGTCGACGAAGCCGGCGCCGGAACGCTGGCCGGTGCCCACCGGCGTGCCGCCATCATAATCCCGCCCCCAGCCCACCTGCGGCCAGCCGTAATTGTTGCCGGCCACGATCAGGTTCAGCTCATCGCCCCCCAGGGGCCCGTGTTCGGTGGCGAATATCCGGCCATCCGGGTGCCGCGCGAGGCCCTGCACATGGCGGTGGCCATAGGTGAAGATCTCGGGCTTCGCCCCCGCGCGGCCCACGAACGGGTTGTCCGGCGGCGCCGTGCCGTCATCGCGCAGACGGAGAATCTTGCCGAGATGGCTGCCGAGATCCTGTGCGTTCAGCCGCCCCAGCCGCCCCTCGATGGAGACCGGCGGGTTGCCGCTATCGCCCACGCTGAGCAGCAAGGTGCCATCGGGCAGCCAAAGGATCTTCCCACCGTAATGCTGGAATTCCGGCTTGCCCTGGCTGACCTCGAAGATCACCTGCAGGTTGGTCAGCGCATTGCCATCCAGCGTGGCGCGGGCCAGGCGCAGCCGGTTGTCCTGCGCGGTGCCATGGGCATAGCTCATGTAGATCAGGCGGTTCTGCGCGAAATTCGGGTGCGGCGAGACCTCGAAGAGGGCGGACTGGAAGACCAGGCCGCGCTCGGGCGCCACCAGCACGGGCGGCGAGCCGGTCACGGGCATGGGCTCCACGCGGTTGCCGCGCAGCAGGCGCAACCGGCCCGGCCGCTCAGTCACCAGCGCGGTGCCATCGGGCAGCCAGGCGATGGACCAGGGATGCTCCAGCCCCTCGGCCACCGCGACCTGGCGGTAGGTGAGGTTCAGCGGCGGGTCGCCCGCTGCCTGAAAAGTTGCGGCACGGGCAAGCATGGGGCTGGCCGCCGCGGCGAGGCCCGCGGTGGCGAAAAGGCGGCGTTGCATGATGGTCCTCCGGGTTGCAGGGGTTCCTGCGCCTGGGCCTCTTCCGGGCCCTGGGTCGCGGGGCAATGGCGGAGAATGGTCTGGCGGAATTCTGAACTGCAAGTCACACATGCGTGGTCACGCAGGTTCGACAAACCGGGGCGGCTGGCGCATTCTTGTGCTGTATCGAGCGGGAGACGACGCGATGGACATGCCGGTGAAAGACGCGGCCACGGGGCGGGGCCTGGCCCGCTCGCCAGGCGCGCTGGCAGGGCTGAAGGTCATCGACCTCACCCGCGTGCTGGGTGGGCCCTATTGCACCATGATCCTGGGCGACCATGGCGCCGAGATCATCAAGCTCGAGCCGCCACAGGGCGATGAGGTGCGCGACTGGGGCCCTCCGTTCCATGAGGGCGATGCCAGCTATTTCATCGGCGTGAACCGCAACAAGCAGTCGGTCGGCCTTGACCTCGCCAAGCCCGCCGGCCGCGCGGTGCTGATGCGTCTGCTGGAGACGGCGGATATCCTCGTTGAGAACTTCAAGCCCGGCTCCATGGAGAAATGGGGCCTGGGTTATGAGGAGGTTCTCGCCAAGAAATTCCCGCGGCTGATCCATTGCCGGGTCTCGGGCTTCGGTGCCACCGGGCCGCTGGGCGGTGCCCCGGGCTATGACGCCATCGTGCAGGCCGTGGTCGGGCTGATGTCGATCAACGGCACCGCGACCTCGGGCCCGACCCGCATGGGCACGCCGATCGTCGATCTCGGCACCGGGCTCTATTCCGCGATCGCCATCCTGATGGCGGTGAATGAGCGGCATTCCTCCGGCCTCGGCCAGTATCTCGACATGACGCTGCATGATTGCGGCATGGCGCTGCTGCACCCCCATGCCGCGAACCATCTGCTGAACGGCAAGCGGCCGGTGGCGACGGGCAATCCGCACCCCAACCTCGCCCCCTATGCCACCTTCAAGACGAAGACCTGCGACATCTTCATGGGTGTCGGCAATGACGTCGCGTTCCGGAAACTCTGCGAGTTTCTGGGCATGCCCGAGGTCGCGAAGGACCCGCTTTTCGCCACCAATGGCGCGCGCGTGACCAACCGCGAGGTGCTGACAAAGCTGCTCGATGAGCGCTTCGCGACCGAGGATGGCTTCGACCTCTGCCCGCGCATGCTGGCCGCCGGCCTGCCGGCAGGCCCGGTGACACATGTCGACCAGGCGCTGGCCGCCGAGCACACGGCGCATCGCGAAATGGTCACCGAGCTCGGTGATTTCCGCGCCCTCGGCACACCGATAAAGATGTCGCGCACGCCGGGCGGCACCCGGAGCGTGCCGCCGAAGTTCGGCCAGGACACGGCCAGCGTGCTGGCGGCCAACGGATTTTCGGCCGAGGAGATCGAAACGTTGCAGGCCGATGGCATCGTCATGGACAAGCGGCGGGGGTGATCATCCGCGCGGCAAGACCAGAGGATTTCGCCGCCTGGCTGCCGCTCTGGCAGGGCTACAACGCATTCTATGGGCGTGAGGGTGCGACCGCCCTGCCCGACGCCGTGACGGCGGCGACCTGGGCGCGGTTCTTCGACCCGCTGGAGCCCATGCATGCCTTCGTCGCCGAGCGTGACGGCGCGCTGCTTGGCTTCGTGCATATCGTGCTGCACCGCAGCACGGTCCTGCTCGGGCCGACCTGCTATCTGCAGGACCTGTTCACGACAGCATCCGCGCGCGGCCAGGGCGTGGGGCGGGCGCTGATCCAGGCGGTCTATGCCTTCGCCGATGCGCAGGGCGTGGCCCGCGTCTATTGGCAGACCCACACCACCAATGCCGCCGGGCGCGCTCTGTATGACGCGGTGGCGGAACATCAGGGCTTCATCGTCTATCGGCGGATATAGCCGCGCTCGACTGCCCGCGGTTGATGCCAACCCGGGCGATGGCGCTTCACACGACATGCCCCGGCGCCTGGGTACAGGCCGTATCGCGGTCGATCTCGACCTGCAGCGTGACATGGCCGATGGCGAAACGCTGCTCCAGCGATCGTGCGAGTGCCATCAGGAAGGCGTCGCCTGGGTGGCCCGCGGGCATGACGAGATGCGCAGTCAGTGCCGTCTCCGTCGTGCTCACCGCCCAGATGTGCAGGTCATGCAGTGATTCCACGCCGGGATGGGCACAGAGGAAGCGCGACACCTCCTCGGCGTCGATGCCAGCGGGCACGGCGCCGAGCGCGAGGCCCAGGCTGTCGCGCAGCAGGCCCCAACCGCTCCAGATGATGACAGCGCCGACGGCAAGACTCACCACCGGATCAAGCCAGAGCCAGCCAGTCAGCCACATCGCGAGCGCGCCCAGCACGACGGCGGCGGAAACCCCGGCATCGGCCGCCATGTGCAGATAGGCCCCGCGGATATTGAGGTCGCCCCTGCCGCCGGAGAACAGCCAGGCGGTAAAACCGTTCACCAGTATCCCGATGCCGGCCACCACCATCACCGTGCCCTCGGCCACGGGTTCAGGGCTGGAGAGGCGGCCCACCGCCTCCCACGCCATCCAGCCGATGGCGACGAGCAGGAAGAGCGCATTGAACAGTGCGGCCAGGATGGAGCCGGCGCGCAGCCCGTAGGTGAAGCGGGCGGAGGGTGGCCGGCGCGCCAGCACCACCGCCACCCAGGCCACCACCAGACCCAGCACATCGGACAGGTTGTGCCCGGCATCGGCCAGCAGCGCCATGGAATTGGCCAGCACGCCGAAGCTGGCCTCGACCAGCACGAAGCCCAGATTGAGCGTGATGCCCCAGGCAAAGGCGCGCCCATGGCCGCCGCGCGCGGTGTGGGCGTGATCATGGTGATGGTCATGCGGCATGGCTGTGGCCAGAATTGCGAACGCCGAGGCGCGGATACAATTGCAATCGACAGGAGCCGACATGGATTTCTTTCATCAGCCCGAACCGGGTTCCCCCCGCCCGTTCAGCCGGGCGGTGCGCGCCGGCGGCATGGTCTGGGTCTCCGGCCACACCGCGCCGCACGAGCCTGAGCGCGGCATCCATCGCGGCGCGACACCGGCCGAGGAGGTGCGAAATGCACTGGGCTTCATAGCGGGCCTGCTGGCCGAGGCCGGCTCCTCGCTGGAGCGCGTGGTGCAGGTGACGATGCTGATTTCCAACCGGGAGGATTACGCCGCCTGCAACGCCGAATATGTGAAGCACTTCCCAGGCGGTTTGCCCGCGCGGCACACCGTGCTGTTCGGCGTGCCCAGCGAGGCCAGGGTGGGTTTCGCCTGCGTGGCGCTTGTGGGCTGAGAGGCACCATCGCGATGTGACATCGGGGCAACATGCCCTGGGCAATGGTATTGCCGCGCTGCGGCTGGGACGAGATGCCTTGCATCACAACACCGGGAGGATATTGATACCACGCTGATGTGTATTTGCAGGAGGCTGTTGGCGGCATGCGCAAGACGATTCTCGCCCTGCTTTTTGCCTTTGGAATGTGCTGGCCGGCGCAGGCGCAGATCGCCATCGGAGAGACCGGGCTGACCCTGACCACCACCCTCTCCTACGGCTCGGACTATGTCTCGCGCGGGTTCAGCCAGACCCGCGGGCGGATGACGGCGCAGGCGCAGACCGAACTCGTGCATGACAGCGGCGTCTATATCGGCGCCTCGATCGCCAATGTGCGCTTTGCCTATTCCGATGCGCGGCAGGAGGTCGATCTCTGGGCTGGCTACCGCTTCGAGCTTTGGGACTTCAATGTCGATGTCGGGCTGGTGAGCTATTTCTATCCCGGATATTCGGTGGGGCGGAGCACCTCCTCGCTCGACTATTTCGAGGGCTATCTGAAGGTCACGCGCCAGGTCGGGCCGGTGCAGCTTCAGGGCCAGGTCAGCGTGACGCCGGATTATTTCGGCGGCACTGGCCTGGGCATCTATCTCGAGGCCGGGGCGGATTGGGCGACGGGGCTTTGGGACCTCACCCTGGGGGGGCGGTTCGGCTACCAGATGATCGACGGCAACCAGAATTTCGGCACGCCGGATTATGCCTGGTGGGGCGTGCAGCTCAGCCGCGACTTCGAGATCGAGGGCTTTGGCACGCTGACGGCGAGCGTGGGGTACATGGGCACCTCCGTGGCGCGCCGGGATTGCTTCTCGCCGATCAATTCGCCGCTGAATGTGTGTTCGCAAAGGGCGCTGGCGCAGATTGCGTTCAAGTTCTGAGGGGCCGCGAATGCGGGTGCGCGCCCCGCCACGAAAACTCCAGCCGGGCGCGACGTCTCTCTCATCGACCAGCGAAATGGCGTGCCCAGCTGGATTCGAACCAGCGGCCTGAAGCTTAGAAGGCTCCTGCTCTATCCATCTGAGCTATGGGCACCTGCCAGGTTCACTACCGCGCTTTGGCGTGGCGGAAAACGCTCAATGCGTCCAATTATCCGCCCGGCCATATTTGAAGTTGTCGGCATAGACCTTCGGCTTGATGGGTTTCGCCGCCGGCGGCGGCGCCTCCACCGAATAGGCCAGGCCCTGGGCCTCGGCATAAGCCACCGCGGCCTCGCGTGTGTGGAAACGCAGCTTCACCTGCCGTTCGGTCGAAAGCCCGCCCGACCAGCCCGTTACCGGGTCCAGCGTCGGCCGTGCGTCGGGGGCGAATTCCAGCAGCCACTGGCCCTGGCCGGCATGGCCGGATTGCATGGCCGAGCGCGGCGGGCTGTAGATCCGCGCCTTGGGCAGTTTCACGCTCATCGAACACCTCGTCTCAATTCTCCGAACATAGCGGCATCTGGCCGGCCCGCCCAGCCGGTGCCAAGCTGCCGCGAAAGGGGAGACGTCCATGCCCGAGCCCAGCCTGATCATCCGCGGCGGCCTGCTGGCCGATGGCACCGGGGCCGCGCCCTTCGAGGCCGATATCGCCGTGGCCGATGGCCGTATCGCCGCGATCGCAAGGCACATCCAGGCCCCGCGCGGCACGCCCGAGATCGATGCGCGCGGCCGTGTCGTCACCCCAGGCTTCGTCGATATCCACACCCATTATGATGCGCAGGCGACCTGGACGTCGGAAATCCTCTCATCCTCGCTGCATGGCGTGACCACGGCGCTGCTCGGCAATTGCGGCGTGGGCTTTGCGCCCTGCCGGCCCGAAAGCCGCGACATGCTGGTCAAGCTGATGGAGGGTGTGGAGGATTTGCCGGAGGTGGTGCTGACCGAGGGCCTGCCCTGGAACTGGGAATCCTTCCCCGAATACCTCAACGCCCTCGAATCCCGCCCCTATGATATGGATATCGCGACCCAGGTGCCGCATGCCGCACTGCGCGTGCATGTCATGGGCCGCCGGGGTTTCGAGCGTGAGCCCGCCACCGCCCAGGACCGGGCCGCCATGGCCGCCCTGGCGCGCGAGGGGATCGCCGCCGGCGCGCTGGGCTTTTCCACGTCACGCGCCATCGCGCACCGGACGCTCGCCGGCGAGCCCACCCCCACGCTGGGCGCCGCCGAGATCGAACTGGCCGAGATCGCGGCCGCACTCGGCGGCGGCTGGATGCAGTTGATCTCCGACTTCGACGACCCGGCCGAGGAGGAATGGGAGCGACTGATCCGTATCGCCCGCCTCTGCCGCCGCCCCATGACCTTCTCCCTGCTGCAGCGCGAGTCAAAGCCGGATTTCTGGCGCTGGCTGCTGGAGCGGGTCTCGGCGGCCAATGCCGAGGGGCTGGCAATCACCGGCCAGGTGATGGGCCGGCCGGTCGGGCTGATGTTCGGCTTCGAGCTCAGCCAGCACCCCTTCCACACAAGGGCAGCTTTCCGCGAGATCGCGCATCTGCCCATGCCCGAGCGCGTGGCGGCACTGCGCGACCCCGCGCGCCGCGCCCGCATCCTGGCCGAGCCCTGCGATCCAGCGCTCGCCGCGCGCCTGACCACCTATGCGCGCATCTACAAGCTGACCATGGATTATGAGCCGGCGCCGGAGGCCTCCGTCGCCGCCCAGGCCGCCGCCCAAGGACGCGACCCCGAGGATCTTTGCTATGATTGGATGCTGGAGAGTGACGGCCGCGCCATCCTCAACCGCCCGCTGCTGAATTACGCGAACGGCAATCTCGATGCGATTCGCGAGATGGTGACCCACCCCCACACGCTGATGGGCCTCGGCGATGGCGGCGCGCATGTCGGCTATATCTGCGATGCCTCGGCGCCCACGCATATGCTGACCCATTGGGTGCGGGACCGTGCGCGCGGCGCCAGGCTGTCGCTGGAATATGCGGTGAAACGGCTTTCGGCCGACAATGCCGCCGCACTCGGGTTGCATGACCGCGGCGTACTCGCGGTCGGGCGGCGGGCGGATATCAACGTGATCGACCTGGAGCGGCTGGGGCTGGAACGCCCGGTCATGCGCTATGACCTGCCGGCCGGCGGCAAGCGACTGGTGCAGGGCGCCACCGGCTATGCCGCGACGCTGGTGGCCGGCCAGATCGTCCACGCCCATGGCCAGGCGACGGGCGCCCTGCCCGGCCGGCTGGTGCGGGGTGGTCGGGGCAGGCCCGCGCGAACCGCAGCCGATCGGAGCCAGGCATGAGCCACGACCTCGTCATCCGCCGCGGCCATGTGCTGGACGGCACGGGCCGGCCCGGCTTCGCCGCCGACATCGCGGTGGATGGCGGCCGCATCACCGCGGTGGGTTCGGTGCCGGCCCGCGGCGCCGAGGAAATCGACGCCCATGGCCTGCTGGTCACCCCGGGCTTCGTCGATATCCACACCCATTATGATGGCCAGGCGGTGTGGGACAGCCACCTCGCCCCCTCGGCCTGGCATGGCGTGACCACGGCCTTGATGGGCAATTGCGGCGTGGGTTTCGCCCCCTGCCGCGCCGCCGACCGTGACACGCTGATAGCACTCATGGAGGGGGTCGAGGACATCCCCGGCCCGGTGCTGCATGAGGGGCTGAACTGGTCCTGGGAATCCTTCCCCGAGTATCTCGACGCGCTGGAACGCCGGCCGCGTGACATCGATATCGGCGCCCTTCTGCCACACGGGGCGCTGCGCGTGCATGTCATGGGCGAACGCGCGCTCCGGCTGGACCACGCCACCACAGCCGAGATCGCCGCCATGCGCGACCTGACGGCCGAGGCGGTTGCGGCCGGCGCATTCGGCGCCTCCACCAGCCGCACCATCAGCCACAAGACCCTGGCCGGCGACCCCACCCCGACACTGAAGGCGCAGGAGGAGGAGCTGGCCGGCCTCGCCGCTGGGATGCGCGCAGGCGGCGGCGGGCTGCTGGAATTGGTGAGCGACTGGAACACCCCCGACCCCGCGCATGAATTCGCCATGGTGCGCCGCATCGCCGAGGGTTTTGGCCAGCCCATCGTCTTCAGCCTGACGGCGCGGCATGACCGGACCGAGGCATGGCGCGAGCTTCTGGAGCTGTCCAACCAGGCGGCTGCCGATGGGCTGGTGATCCGCCCTGTCTTCCCGCCGCGGCCGATCGGCATTCTGCTCGGCCTGCTGGGCAGCCAGAATCCGTTCTCCGGCTGTCCTTCTTACAAGGTGATCGCGGAATTGCCGCCGGCCGCCCGTGCGGCGGCCATGCGCGAGCCCGCGCGCCGCGCCGCGATCCTGGGCGAGGACCGCATCACAGGTTCGAATTTTCCCCTCATCACCCGGCTGTCCTGGGCACGGATGTTCCCCTTCGGCACGCCGCCCGACTACGCGCCACCGCGCGAGGCGAGCATCGAGGCCGAGGCCGCGCGCCGCGGCATGGCGCCCGAAGCACTGGCCTACGACCTGCTGGTGGAGAATGACGGCCAGAATTTCATCTTCGCACCCCTGACGAACTTCGCCGACTACACGCTGGGCGCCAGCGCCGAATTGCTGCGCCACCCCAACACCATCATCGGCCTTTCCGATGGCGGCGCGCATGTCGGCTTCATCTCCGATGGCAGCTTCCCCACCTTCGTGCTCGCCCATTGGTCCCGGCATGGCTTTGCCATGGAAGAGCTGGTGCGGCGGCAGACCTCCGACACCGCGCGGGCCATGGGGCTGACCGATCGCGGCGTGCTGGCGCCGGGGATGCTGGCCGACATCAACCTGATCGCCGAGCAGGAGCTCGCCCTGGCCGCGCCGCGGATGGTGCATGACCTGCCTTCCGGCGGGCGGCGGTTGCTGCAGCCGGCGCGGGGCTACCGCGCGACGCTCAAGCGCGGCGTGGTGACTTATCGCGACGGCGTTGCCACCGGGGCGCTCCCCGGCCGCTTGCTGCGGCGTGACAGATAAATCTGACAGTGAGTGTCTAATCCGCGTGACAGTTCGTTTCGATAGCGTGTAGGCTTTGCTCTCCATACGGAGGGCCCCCAATGAACGCCATGCAGCGCATCGAGACCACCCTGGCGCGTGCGCTGGGTGACCCCGAGGGGAGCGTCACACCCCCGCTGCTGGCAAAGGCGATGAACCACGCGGTCTTCCCCGGCGGCGCACGGGTTCGCCCGCGGCTCTGCCTGGCCACCGCCGCGGCCTGCGGCCATGGTGGGGCGGAACTCGCCGCCGCCGCCGCCGCCGCGATCGAATTGCTGCATTGCGCCTCGCTGGTGCATGACGACATGCCCTGCTTCGACAATGCGGCGACCCGGCGCGGCCGCCCCTCCGTGCACAAGGCTTATGGTGAGGCGGTGGCCCTGCTGGCCGGCGATGCGCTGATCGTCCTTGCCTTTGACCTCATCGGCCGTGCCGCCGCCCGCCCGGGCCAGGGCCAGAAGGCGGGTGCCGTGCTGCGAATCGTGGCGCAGAGCGTGGGCGCGCCTTTCGGCATTGTTGCGGGCCAGGCCTGGGAATGTGAACCCAAGGTCGATGTCTCGATGTACCACCGCAGCAAGACCGGCGCGCTCTTCGCCGGTGCCGCGGCCGCTGGTGCCGCCGCCGTGGGCGCCGACCCCGAGCGCTGGCGCCCGCTGGGTGCGAAGCTGGGCGAGGCCTATCAGGTGGCCGACGACATTGGCGACGCGGTGGCCGATGACGAGTCGGAGATGGGCAAGCCCGTTGGCCAGGATTTTTCGCTGGGCCGGCCCAATGCGGTGCGCGAACTCGGGCTGGAGGGTGCGCTGAAGCGCCTGCGGCTGCTGGCCGAAGAGGCGGTGGCCGCAATCCCCGACTGCCCCGGCGCGGGCGAGTTGGAGGCCATCATCCGGGGCGAATCCAAGCGGCTGGTGCCGCGCAGCCTGGCTGTCCGCGCCGCCTGATGCCATTGCCTGAGTTTGTGTTGCGGTTCCGCGACCGGATGGTCGCGCGGCCGGATTTTCGCCGCTGGGCGGGACGTTTCTGGGCCACGCGGGCGATGTCGCGCCAGCGTGCGGCCTCGCTTTTCGATCTGGCCGCGGGCTTCGTCTATTCGCAGATCCTTCTCGCCTGCGTGCAGCTCGATCTCTTCACCATCCTGGCTGAAGGCCCCCAGCCGCTCTCCCGGCTGGCGGAGCGGCTGAACCTTTCGCCCCGCGCGGCCGAGCAATTGCTGGAGGCGGCGGCGGCACTTGGCCTCGCCCAGCACCGGCAGGGCGGCTACGGACTCGGGCCGCTCGGCGGGCCGATGGTGGGCAATGTTGCGATTGCCGAAATGGTACGCCACCACGCCATGCTTTATGCCGACATGGCCGACCCGCTCGCGCTGCTGCGTGGCGAGGGTGGCGGCGGGGCCCTGGGTCGGTTCTGGGGTTATGCCGATGGCGGCCGGCGGCCCGGCCTGGGTGCCGACGATACCGCGCCCTATTCCGCATTGATGGCGGCGAGCCAGCCGCTGGTGGCGGCCGAGATCCTCGATGCCTATGATTTTTCTCGGCATAAAGTCCTAATGGATGTCGGCGGTGGCGCCGGCGCCTTCCTGCAATCCGCCGGCGAGCGGCACCCTGCACTGCAGCTCATGCTGTTCGACCTGCCGCCAGTGGTGGAGTTGGCCCGGGCGCGACTCGAGACCGCGGGCATGGGCACACGCGCCCGGCTGCATGGCGGTGACTTCCACGCCGATTCGCTGCCGCAGGGCGCCGACGTCATCAGCTTCGTCCGGGTCATTCATGACCATGACGACGACAAGGCGCAGGTCCTGCTGGCCAAGGCGCGCGCGGCCCTGGCCCCCGGTTCCAGCCTGATTCTGGCGGAACCCATGGCCGGCACGGTGGGGGCGGAGGCGATGGGAGCGGCCTATTTCAACTTCTATCTCCACGCCATGGGCAGCGGCCGGGCCAGGCGGCCCGAGGTGCTGATGGGCATGCTGCGGGCAGCCGGTTTCGGCCAGAGCCGCCTGTTGCCCACGGCCACGCCGTTGCAAACGCAGGTCATTCACGCAATTGCCGAATAGGACAGTTTTAAGTGTCCATTTCGCTTGACAGTTTTCCAGTTCGTTTTAGATTTACAACGATATAGGGGAGTAGGAGTCCAGGTGGACACATTGGCAGTGCTGCTGCGAGAGCCGGAACGGGTTGAGTTGAGCCGCTTGCAGCTCAGCGCGCCCACCGACTCCGACGTCGTCGTCGACATCGAATGGTCCGGCATTTCGACCGGGACCGAGCGGCTGCTGTGGTCCGGAAAAATGCCGAATTTCCCCGGCATGGGTTACCCGCTGGTGCCGGGTTACGAATCGGTGGGCCGGGTGATCTCGGCCGGGTCGCAATCGGGCCATGACATCGGCGCACGGGTCTTCGTACCCGGCGCCAAATGCTTCGGCGATGTGCGCGGGCTGTTCGGCGGCGCCGCCGCCCGCCTGGTGGTGCCTGGCGCCCGGGTGACCCGTCTTGCCGATGGGCTGGAGCGCGACGGTGTGCTGCTGGCCCTGGCCGCCACCGCCCAGCACGCGCTGGCCGGATATACGTTGCCCGAGCTGATCGTGGGACATGGCGTGCTGGGCCGGCTGCTCGCGCGCCTCATCCTGGCCCATGGCGGCAAGCCGGTGGTCTGGGAAACCAATCCCGACCGCGCCGAGGGTGCCGTTGGCTACAGCGTGATCAATCCCGGCGAGGATGATCGGCACAACTACGCCGGCATCATCGATGTGAGCGGTGACAGCGCGCTGCTCGAGAAGCTGATCGCACGCCTGGCGCCGCGCCATGAGGTGATCCTGGCCGGCTTCTATTCCGACCGTCTCTCCTTTCCCTTCCCACCCGCCTTCATGCGTGAGGCGCGGATCCGCGTCGCCGCCGAATGGCAGGCCGCTGACCTCGCGGCGGTCAGCGCGATGCTCGCCGATGGCCGCCTCGATATGAGCGGCCTGATCACCCATAGCGGCCGCCCGGCCGATGTGGATGCCCTCTACCGCACAGCCTTCACCGACCCCCTGTGCCTGAAAATGGTGCTCGATTGGAGAACACAAGCATGAATGCCTTCCCCACCAAGCCGTCCAATATGACAGACGCGCTGCGTGCCGAAGCAGCCCAGGAGCCCGATGGCATCCTGGTGGGTGAGCCGAAGTCCAAGACCCAGGTCATCGCGATCTACGGCAAGGGCGGCATCGGCAAGTCCTTCACCCTCGCCAATCTCAGCTGCATGATGGCGGCGCAGGGCAAGCGCGTATTGCTCATCGGCTGCGACCCGAAATCCGACACGACCTCGCTGCTCTTCGGCGGCCGGTCCTGCCCCACCATCATCGAGACTTCGAGCCGCAAGAAGGCGGCGGGTGAGCCGGTCGCCATCGGCGATGTCTGCTTCAAGCGCGATGGTGTCTTCGCCATGGAGTTGGGCGGGCCGGAAGTCGGCCGCGGCTGCGGTGGCCGCGGCATCATCCATGGCTTCGAACTGCTGGAGAAACTCGGCTTCCACGAGTGGGATTTCGACTATGTCCTGCTCGACTTCCTGGGCGACGTGGTGTGCGGTGGCTTCGGCCTGCCGATCGCCCGCGACATGTGCCAGAAGGTGATCGTCGTCGCCTCGAATGACCTGCAGTCGCTCTATGTGGCCAACAATGTGTGCTCGGCGGTGGATTACTTCCGCAGGCTGGGTGGCAATGTCGGCGTGGCCGGCATGGTCATCAACAAGGATGACCACACCGGCGAGGCGCAGGCCTTTGCGGCGAAGGTCGGCATCCCCGTCCTGGCCGCCATCCCGGCCGATGACGACATCCGCAAGAAGAGCGCGAATTACGAGATCATCGGCACGCCTTCGAGCCCCTGGGGTCCGCTGTTTGCCGAGCTCGGGCTTCAGGTGGCAGAGGCGCCGCCGGTTCGCCCCTCGCCGCTGAGCCACGACGACCTGCTCGGCCTGTTCAAGGGCGATGCGGTGGGCCGCGGCGTCACCCTGGTGCCGGCGACCATGGAAGACATGTGCGCCACCGCCGTGCTGGTGAAGCCGTCCCTCGAAGTGGTCTACGAAGGGTCCTGATCGGTATGGCAGCCCTCCCCGAAACCGCAGCCTGCTCAAGCGCCGACACGCTCGCCGAAGCCGCACGCGCGGCCGGCAAGTCCGAGGTGCTGGATCAACTGGCCAAGGACTACCCGAAAGGTCCGCATGACCAGCCGCAAAGCATGTGCCCGGCCTTCGGGTCGTTGCGTGTCGGGCTGCGGATGCGGCGGGTGGCGACGATCCTCTCGGGCAGCGCCTGCTGCGTCTATGGCCTGACGTTCACCAGCCACTTCTACGGCGCCCGCCGCTCGGTCGGCTACGTGCCGTTCAATTCCGAGACGCTGGTGACGGGCAAACTCTACGAGGACATCATCGAGGCGGTGCACATCACCGCCAAGCCCGCGGATTATGACGCGGTGGTGGTGATCAATCTCTGCGTCCCCACCGCCTCGGGTGTGCCGCTGGACAAGCTGCCGCGGCAGATCGACGGCGTGCGCGTGATCGGCATCGACGTGCCGGGCTTCGGCGTGCCGACGCATGCGGAAGCCAAGGACGTGCTGGCCGGCGCCATGCTCAAGGCCGCGCGGCTGGAGGCCGAGGCCGGCCCCGTCGCCCGCCCCCGCAACCTGGTCGAGAATGAGCGCACGGTCGCGCTGATCGGTGAGCTGTTCCCGGCCGATCCGCCGGGTGTCGCGGCCATGCTCTCGCCCATGGGCCTCGGTCTGGCGCCGCAGACGCCGGCGCGGGAATGGCGTGACCTCTATGCCGCGCTGGACGCCGTGGCCGTGGGTGCGGTGCACCCCTTCTACACCGCGAGCATCCGCGAGTTCCGCAATGCCGGCCGCCCTGTCGTGGGCAGTGGCCCGGTCGGCGTGGACGGTACGGCCGCCTGGCTGGAGGCCATCGGCCGCGCCGCCAATGTCGAGCCGCAAAAGATCGAGGATGCCAAGGCGCGCTTCCTCCCCGCCATTCGCGGTGTGCTGGCGGCCAACCCGATCAACGCGCGCATCACCGTCTCGGGCTATGAAGGTTCGGAGCTGCTGGTCGCCCGCCTGCTGATCGAGGCCGGCGCCGAGGTGCCTTATGTCGGCACGGCCTGCCCGCGCACGGAGTGGTCGGATGCCGACCGCGAATGGCTCACCGCCAAGGGCGTTCATGTGCAGTACCGCGCGAGCCTGGAGCAGGATGTCCAGGCGATGATGGAGGTCCGCCCGGACCTCGCCATCGGCACGACGCCTCTCGTGCAGAAGGCCAAGGAGCTCGGCATTCCCGCGCTCTACTTCACCAACATGATCTCGGCCCGCCCCCTCTTCGGCCCGGCCGGCGCCGGCTCGCTGGCCGCGATCGTGGCGAACCAGACCAAGTCGGCCGAGCGCTTTGGCCGGATGGTCAGTTTCTTCGACGGCGTCGGCACGCCCGACCGCGCGGGCTACGGCTTCAACGGCGTCCCCGAGGAGCCGAAAGGCTTCCGCGAACGCAACCGGAAACTCCGCATGGCGAAAGCCAAGGCCGAGGAGGCGGTGGGCACATGAGCCTCGTCATCGACCACGATCGCGCCGGCGGCTACTGGGGCGCGGTCTATGCCTTCTCGGCCATCCGTGGCCTGCGGGTGGTGATCGACGGCCCGGTGGGCTGCGAGAACCTGCCTGTCACCTCGGTGCTGCACTACACCGACGCCCTGCCGCCGCATGAACTGCCGGTGGTGGTGACCGGCATCGACGAGGACGCGCTGAGCCAGAACGGCACCGAGGGCCTGCTGCGCCGCGCCGCCGCGACCCAGGACCCGGACCTGCCCGCGGTGGTCGTCACCGGCTCCATCGCGGAGATGATCGGCGGCGGTGTGACGCCGGAGGGCTCCAACCTCCAGCGCTTCATCCCCCGCACCATCGATGAAGATCAGTGGCAATGCGCCGACCGCGCGATCAACTGGCTTTGGAGCGAGTTCGGCGCCAAGCGCGGCAAGGTGAAGCCGCGTGTCCGCAAGGAAGGCGAGGCGCCACGGGTCAACATCATCGGGCCGATCTACGGCACCTTCAACATGCCCTCCGACGTGGCGGAGATCCGCCGCCTGGTCGAGGGTATCGGCTGCGAGATCAACCTGGTCTTCCCGCTGGGCTCCCATGTCGAGGACGTGATCAAGCTGCCCAATGCGGATGTGAACATCTGCATGTACCGCGAATTCGGCCAGCTTCTGTGTGAGGCGCTGGACCGGCCCTGGCTGCGCGCGCCGATCGGCATGTTCGCCACCACCAATTTCCTGCGCAAGCTGGGCGAGCTGGCGGGCGTGGACCCCGAGCCGTTCATTGCCAGAGAAAAGCATACCACGCTGAAGCCGATGTGGGACCTGTGGCGCTCCGTCACCCAGGATTTCTATGGCTCGGCCTCGGTAGGCATCGTGGCCACTGGCACCTATGCCCGGGGCATGGCGCGCTTCTTCGCCGAAGAGATGGGCATCCCCGTCAACTTCGCCATCTCCCGCGAGCCCGGCGTGAAGCCCGACAACCAGGCGGTGCGCGAGCTCATCAAGACGAAGGCGCCGCTGGTGCTCTACGGCTCGTATAATGAGCGGCTCTACGCGGCGGAGACGAATGCGCGCTGCGCCTTCATCCAGTGCTCCTTCCCCGGCGCCATCATCCGCCGGCACACCGGCACACCCTTCATGGGCTATGCCGGGGCGACCTACCTCATCCAGGAATACTGCAACGCGCTGTTCGACGCGCTGTTCCATATCCTGCCGCTGTCCACCCAGATGGACAGCATCGCCGCGACCCCCGTGCCCCTGCCCTACAGGTGGGACGAGGAGGCGCTGGCCATGCTCGACGAACAGGTCTCCGACCAGCCCTTCCTGCTCCGCATCTCGGCCGCCAAGCGGCTGCGCGAGACGGTCGAGGCCGCGGCCCGCGAGGCCGGCGAGACCCACGTCACCCCAGAGCGCGCAGCCGCCGCTCTCCAGCTCGAGGGCGTGCGATGACGCGCACCCTCCATTCCCTTCCATGGCGAGCTTCGTCGTGGATGTCCCAGCAGCGCGGGGTGAGCGCTGCAATGGCCGCAAGGCCAGCTCGGAGGTTTGAATATGGCTAACGGAATCACCGAGAACGAAGCCCGCGAAATCCATCGCCTGGTTGTCCAGGGTTGGGTCTTCTCCGTCTTCGCCTCGATGGGTGCACACGTCCTCGTTTGGCTGTGGCGCCCGCTCGTCTACGGCAACACCGCCCCGGTTGATTGGCGGATGTTCCAGTAATCCTCACGGGCCCGCATCCGCGGACCCGGGAACATCAAGGAGATTGATACATGCATAAGATTTGGATGGTTGTTAACCCGCTTCGCGTCGGCGTGGCCGGTACGCTCGGTGTGGTGACGATTGCGGCAGTGATTCACTTCGCTGTCCTGAGCTCGCCCCGCTACTGCGACCACCTCGGCTGGTGCGCGGCCTCGACGGCGACGGCGAACACCGCGCTGCCGCGCCGCTGACGCGGCACGGTCGGTGGCGGGTCCGCGCGGGGTCATAAGCAAACCCCCGCACGTTCGCCACCGACTCTGACCGTGACTGCTGACGGAGGCATGCGGCCCCCGTCATGGCTCTTCAACGCATGAAGGGGGTTCCGGCCCATGGCTGTACTCAGTTTCGAGAAAAAGTACCGGGTCCGCGGCGGCACCCTCGTCGGCGGCGACCTGTTCGATTTTTGGGTGGGGCCTTTCTACGTGGGCCTGTTCGGTGTCACGACGATCTTCTTCGCCCTGCTCGGCACGGCGCTGATCATCGTGGCGGCCGCCGGGGGAGGGACGTTCAACCCGTGGCGGATCAACATCGCACCACCCGACCTGTCCTATGGCCTTCGCCTCGCGCCCATGGCGCTGGGTGGCTACTGGCAGGTCATCACCATGTGCGCATTGGGCGCCTTCGCCAGCTGGGCGCTTCGCCAGGCTGAGATCGCGCGCAAGCTGGGCATGGGGATGCATATCCCGGTGGCCTATTCGGTCGCCGTCTTCGCATTCTTCACGCTGAACGTGATCCGCCCCGTGCTGATGGGCGCCTGGGGACATGGCTTCCCCTACGGCATCTTCAGCCACCTCGATTGGGTGAGCAACGTCGGCTACCAGTACCTGCATTTCCACTACAACCCGGCGCACATGATCGCGGTGACGCTGTTCTTCACCACGACCTTCGCACTCGCGCTGCATGCATCCCTGGTGCTGGCGGCCATCAACCCGAAGAAGGGTGAGACCGTGAAGGGCGCTGAGCACGAGAACAGCTTCTATCGTGACTTCATCGGCTACTCCGTCGGCACCCTGGGCATCCACCGCCTGGGCCTCTTCCTCGCACTCAGCGCGGGCATCTGGTCGGCGATCTGCATCGTCATCAGCGGGCCGTTCTGGACGCGCGGCTGGCCGGAATGGTGGGGCTGGTGGCTCAAGCTGCCGTTCTGGTCGATCTGAGAGAGGGGCAAGGAAACATGGCCGAATACCAATATCTCTTTACACGGATCCAGGTCCGTGGCCCGCTCTACCCCGGTGTGCCGCTGCCCGCCGAGGATGACACCCGCAGCAAGCCCTTCGGCTTCAGCCACCTCCTCGGCAAGCTCGGCGACGCCCAGATCGGGCCGATGTACCTGGGCACCTATGGCCTGCTCTCGATCTTCTTCGGCTTCGTCGCCTTCGAGATCATCGGGCTGAACATGCTGGCCTCGGTGAACTGGAACCCGCTGCTCTTCGTGCGGGACCTGTTCTGGCTGTCGCTCGACCCGCCGCTGCCGCAGCACGGGCTTCGCCTGATGATGCCCATGCACGAGGGCGGCTGGTGGCTGGTGGCGGGCGGCTGCCTGACACTCTCGCTGCTGCTCTGGGCGGCACGCACCTATGCCAGGGCGCGCTCTCTCGGCCTTGGCACCCACACCACCTACGCCTTCCTGGCGGCGATCTGGCTCTTCCTGGTGCTGGGCTTCATCCGCCCGATCTTCATGGGCAGCTGGAGCGAGGCGGTGCCGTTTGGCATCTTTTCCCACCTCGACTGGACCGCGGCGTTCTCCATCCGCTACGGCAACCTCTTCTACAACCCGTTCCACGCGCTGAGCATCGTCTTCCTCTACGGCTCGGTACTGCTCTTCGCCATGCATGGCGCGACCATCCTCGCGGTGGGCCGCTTCGGCGGCGAGCGTGAGGTGGAACACACCATCGACCGCGGTACGGCGGCCGAGCGCGCGGGTCTCTTCTGGCGCTGGACCATGGGTTTCAACGCCACCTATGAGAGCATTCACCGCTGGGCCTGGTGGTTCGCGGTCCTCACCCCCATCACGGGCGGCATCGGCATCCTTCTGACCGGCACGCTGGTGGACAACTGGTACCTCTGGGCGATGGATCGCGGCTTCGTTGCCTCCTACCCGCCCTACGACACCCTGAACCCGTACCTGCAAGGAGCTCCGCGATGAGGTTCAACACGACCAACATCACGCTGCTATCCCTCGCAGGCGCGGCGGCGGTGGTCGGCTTCGGGCTGCTCTTCACCTTCGAGCGGCTGCCCGTCGAGACCGTGCAGGGCGGCTTCCGCGGCACCTCCATGGGGCGGGTGCAAAACCCCCGCGCCGCGGTGGTGCTGGCGGCGGCCAACCAGGCCCCCGAGGCGCCCGAGGCCGCGGACGCCACCGGCGAACGCGCCCGGGAGATCTACGAGAATGTCCCCGTGCTGGGCCATCTCAGCGTCGAGCAGTTCGGGCGCATCATGAATGTGATGACCCAGTGGCTCTACCCCGGCGAGGGTGACGAGGTGGGCTGCAACGGCTGCCACGTCCCCGGCAACTTCGCGGCCGAGGACAAGTACCAGAAGCATGTCGCGCGTCGCATGATCCAGATGACCATGGCGCTCAACAGCGAATGGACGCCGCATACCGGCCAGGTGGGCGTCACCTGCTGGACCTGCCATCGCGGCCAGTCCGTGCCCGCCAATGTCTGGCATCAGGCACCGCGCAACCAGGGACCGAACTTCCTGACCGGCCCGGGCGAGCAGAACCGGCCGAATGTGGCGGCCGGCCTGTCCGACCTGCCGCTCGATCCCTTCACGCCCTATCTGCAGGGCGCGCAGGAAATCCGGATGCAGGGCGCCAACCAGCACCCGCGGCCGGAAAGCCGCCAGTCCATCCAGCAGACGGAATGGACCTATTCGCTGATGATGCACATGTCGACATCGCTCGGCGTGAACTGCACCTTCTGCCACAACAGCCGTGCCTTCGCGAACTGGGAGGAGAGCCCGCCGCAACGCCTCACTGCGTGGCACGGCATCCGCATGGTCCGCGACATCAACAACACCTACATCGAGAGCCTGCGCGAGCGCTTCCCGGCCAATCGCCTGGGTCCGATGGGGGACACGCTGAAGGCCAATTGCACGACCTGCCACCAGGGCGTGAATCAGCCGATGTATGGCGCGCCGATGATCGTCAACTACCCCGAACTGCTGCCGGCACCGCCCGCGCAGCGGGCCGAGGTCTCGGGGCCGCGCATCCAGTAACGCCACCCCCTGTGGGGTGAGACAGCGGCCGGGCCCTCGGGTCCGGCCGTTTTTTTGTCGATGCGGCGGGGTGTTGAATTCTTCCCCCATCCCGCGGTTTGCGGTTGCAACCCGGTCGTGCTGCGGGCCATCTGCGGCCATGCCCTTGCCCCGCGCCTTTACCCCGCTTCGCCATCCCGCCTTCCGCATGCTCTGGATCGCCAACCTCGCCTCCAATATCGGGCTCTGGGTGCAAAACACCGGCGCGGGGTGGCTGATGACCACGCTCAGCCCATCGCCCATCATGGTCTCGCTGGTGCAGGCGGCGTCGATGCTGCCGGTCTTTCTGCTGGCCGTGCCGGCAGGTGCGCTGGCCGATATCATCGACCGCAGGACCTATCTGCTGCTGACCCAGGGGTGGCTCGCGGTGGTGGCGCTGCTGCTTTGCGTGCTCGACCTCTCGGGCGCGCTGGGGCCATGGGGGTTGCTCGCCTTTACCTTCGCGCTGGGTGCCGGGCTTGCCATGAGTTTCCCGGGCTGGGCCGCCACCACGCCCGAGCTTGTCCCGCGTGAGGATTTCGTGGGCGCCATCGCGCTGAACGGCATCGGCTTCAACATCGCCCGCGCGGTGGGGCCTGCGATCGGGGGCGTGATCATCGCGAGCCTGGGCACCGCCACCGCCTTTGCCTTCAACGCGCTGTGCATCCTGGCTCTCGCCGGCGCCCTGCTGCTGTGGAAGCGCGAGCCCACGCGCCGGCAGGGGCCGCGCGAGCATTTCCTCTCCGCCATCCGCGCTGGCATGCGCTTCGTGGCCGCAACACCTTCGATGCGCGCGGCGATCATCCGGGCCTGCATGTTCTTCCTCTTCGGCGCCGCGGTCTGGGGGTTGCTGCCGCTGCTGGTGCGCCAGGAACTCGGGCTTGGGCCGCAGGCCTTCGGGCTGATGCTGGGTGCGATGGGCGCGGGCGCGGTCACGGCGGGGTTTCTCATGCCCAATCTTCGTGGCCGGATGAACCGGGGGCAGATCGTCTGGGCGGCCTCGGCACTTTCGGCCTTCGCCATGGCGGTGATTGCGGCGGCCGCGCTGCTCGGCCTGGGCTGGGCCGTAGCGGGGGTGGGTATCTTCCTCTACGGCATGGCCTGGCTGGCGGCGGCGAGCACACTGCAGGCCGCGGCCTCCCTGGCCGCGCCCAATTGGGTGCGGGCGCGTGCCATGGGCATCTACCAGATGAGTTTTTTCGGCGCGATGACGCTGGGTTCGGCGGTGGCGGGCTGGCTGGGCGAGCATGTCGGCTCCGGTGGTGCGCTGGCGCTGTTCTCGGCCTGCGGGCTGGTCGGCGGTTTCCTGGTGCGCGGCCGTGCCCTGGATGCGGAGAGTGAGAGCTACGCCCCCGCATCCACCGCCAAGGCCCTGGCCCCTGCCCCCGCCGCCGATGCGCTGCGTCCGCTGCTGGCCGGCGACAGTGGGCGGGTGCTGGAGGTGGTGCGCTATCACGTCGCTCCCGAGGCTCGCGCAGGCTTCCTGGCCCATATGGAAGATGTGCGCCGGGTCCGTCTGCGCGCGGGTGCCGCGACCTGGCGGCTCTATGAGGATATCGCGCGGCCGGAGCGCTATGTGGAGCTATGGTCGATCGAGAGCTGGACCGAGCATCTGCGCGAACAGGCCAGGATGACCGAGGCCGATCGCGCGCTGGTTGCCGCGGCGATGGCCTATGACCGTTCGGACGAGGGGCCGGAGGCGGTGCGCTACCTGCACGTGGTGTAGCTACCCCAGCATGACCTGGGCGCAGGCGTCGAGAATGGTCTCCACATCCAGCCCATACTCGGCGTAGAGCGCGGGGATGTCGCCGGCCTGGCCGAAATGGTCCACGCCGAGAGCCGCGATGCGCTGCCCCCGCACGCCGCCCAGCCAGGATAGCGCGGCGGGATGGCCGTCCAGCACGGTCACGATGCCCGCATCCCTCGCCAGCGGCGCCAGCAGGGCCTCGATATGCGACGGCGCGGCCGGCGCCCCGCGCGCCCGCGCCCTGGCATCGAGCCAGCCCTGGTGCAGCCGATCGGGGCTCGTGATGGCGAGCAGGCCGGCGCCTGGTTCCTCCGCCCGCAGCGCCTCGAAGCCGGCCATGGCCTCGGGCGCCACCGGGCCCTGATAGGCGATGGCGATGCGGGCACCCGGCGCGGGCGGCACCATCCAGTAGCCGCCGGCGATCACCGCCGCCTCATCCAGCGGGCGCGATGGCTGTTCCAGGCCGCGGGTGGAGAGGCGGAGCCAGATGCTCGACCCGCGCTCGGCCTGCATGATCTCGAAGCCATGGCGCATCAGCACGGCGAGTTCATCGGCGAAGGCGGGCTCGAAGCTCGCAAGCCGGTCCTGCGCCATGCCGATCAGGGGCGTGTTGGTGGATTGGTGCTGCCCGCCCTCGGGGGCCAGCGACAGGCCTGATGGCGTGCTGACCAGCATGAAGCGCGCATCCTGGTAGCAACCGTAAATGAGCGCATCGAGGCCGCGATTGACGAAGGGGTCATAGACCGTGCCGATCGGCAGCAGCCGCGCGCCGTAGAGGGTATGCGCCAGGCCGAGCGCGCCGAGGACCAGGAACAGGTTCTGCTCGGCGATGCCGAGTTCGATGTGCTGCCCCTCGGGCGACATGCCCCAGCGCTGGGCGCTGGCCAGCTTGGCGTCGCGGAACACGTCGTTCTTCAGGTGGCGGTCGAAGATGCCGCGGCGGTTCACCCAGGCGCCGAGATTGGTGCTGACCGTCACATCGGGGCTGGTGGTGACGATGCGCGACGCCATGGGGGCGAATTCGCCCTCGCCGCGGCCGATTTCGGCCAGGATGTCGCCGAAGGCGGATTGGGTGGAGAGTTTTTTGCCCGGGGTCGCGCGGGGGCTGGGCAGGCGGGCGGGGATGGGCACGGCGGGGGCAGTCAGGCGGCGGCCGCCCGGCGTCAGCGGCGCGGCAAAGGGCAGCCTGTCGAGGAAATCGCGCAGCACCTGCGGGGCCACATCCAGGCCCTCGGCATGATCCCATTCATGGCCGTCGCGGATGCGCATATCGGTCTTGAACTGGTCCATCTGGCCCGGCGTCATCAGGCCGGAATGGTTGTCCTTGTGGCCGGCGAAGGGCAGGCCCATGCCCTTGATGGTATAGGCGATGAAACAGGTGGGCTGGTCGCCCTCGGCATCCGCTGCGCGGAAGGCTTCGGTCAGGGTTTCGATGTCGTGGCCGCCGAGATTGTTCATCAGGGCGTGCAGTTCGTCGTCGCTCAGCGGGTCGATGATGGCGCGCAGGCCGGGTTCGCGGCCGAGCTCGCTCAGCAGCGCCGCACGGAAGGCGGCACCGCCCTGGAAGGTGAGCGCGGCATAGAGGGAATTGGGGCAGTCATCGATCCAGCGGCGAAGGCTCTCGCCGCCCTCGCGCGCGAAGGCGGCTTCAAGCTTACGGCCGTATTTGAGAGTGACGACGTTCCAGCCCATGTCGCGGAACAGGCCCTCGATGCGGCCGAAAAGCCTGTCGGGCACCACGGAATCGAGGGATTGGCGGTTGTAATCCACCACCCACCAGACATTGCGGATATCGTGCTTCCAACCCTCGAGCAGGGCTTCGTAGATATTGCCCTCGTCCAGCTCGGCGTCGCCGACGATGGCGACGTGGCGGCCGGCGGGCAGACCTTCCGGGGTAAGCCTGTGCAGGCGGACATAGTCCTGCACCAGGCTGCCGAAGCTGGTGAGTGCGACGCCCAGGCCCACCGAGCCGGTGGAGAAATCGACCTCGGCGCCGTCCTTCACCCGGCTGGGATAGGGCTGGATGCCGCCGAATTGGCGGAGCGTTTCCAGTTTGTCGCGCGACTGCCGACCGAGCAGCCAGTTGATGGCGTGGAACACCGGGCCGGCATGGGGCTTCACCGCCACCCTGTCCTGCGGCCGCAGCGCGTCGAAATAGAGCGCGGTGAGGATGGAGACGGCGGAGGCGCAAGAGGCCTGGTGGCCGCCCACCTTCAGCCCGTCGCGATTGGGGCGGATGTGGTTGGCGTGGTGGATCATCCAGGCGGAGAGCCATAGGAGCTTGCGCTCGAGCGCATGCAGCATGGCCACACGGTCGGTCGCGACTGCGGGGATGGGCTTTCCCTGATGGGTCATGGAGGTTGCTCCCTGGGCGTTGCAGTCTAGGCATGCAGGGCTGGCGTGGCGAGAGGCTGGACAGGCGCGCCACGGCGGCGTAACAGCCGCCCCTCTGGCCCCTTCGTCTATCGGTTAGGACGGCAGCCTCTCACGTTGCAAAGGCGGGTTCGATTCCCGCAGGGGTCATTTTTCCGGAATTGTCGACGTGTGCCGCAATGGTTGTGGGGCGCCGATGATTTTTCGCGGGAACCCCGACACAGCGGTGTGGGCTGTCGGCTTTCTATCAAGGCCACTTCGCTTTCGGGACGAACGCCCAAGCCGACGCTGCGTTCGCACGCGTTCACTTCGCGAGGCCTAGCCGCTGCTGAGAGGATGGTTCAGCGTCTTTGGCGTTTCCGCCTCAAGGCATCATCCTCTAGCGCCAACATCCGCTCGAAATGCCAGCCGATTGCGGCGGTGTCTGCAATACGACGCCGCGTCGCAGCCGCCGCAAATCAGGTATTTGAAATGGCTGTTACACTATCGAACAGCGAAGTCGGCCTGGCCAACAATTCACATCGCCATTCATCTTCCTCCCGGACGTACCACCGATTGAGGCCGTCGAACCACGTGTAAAGGTAGCCCTTGCTAACAATATCCTCGTGATAGCCGGGAGAATTTTCGACAAGAACAATTCTCGGTCTCTGCTTGTTGAAGCCGCAGGGCAAAATGACGTTTTGCTCACCGCCTTCGACATCAATTTTCAAGAAATCCATCTGAACATCACCGCAGTATTCATCGAAAAGGTCCTGCAATGGCAGCATCTCCACGGTGACAACCTGCTCAAGCTCAAAGCCATTGGCTTGATGCTCCGCCGCGAGCAACGGCATTGTCGTTGTCAGTCCTGTCTGCCCACCATATTGGCTGATGATATGCAGATCGATCGTCGAGCGACTGGCACCAATTGCATAGGGCAAATTGATATCGCGCGGCCTCAATTCAACGAATGATTTAAAAAGATTAGGGTTTGGCTCTAGATTAATCCCACGCCAGTTCTTCTCATAAAAATGCCTGGTTACGCTGTGCACATTCGGAGAATAGCCGCCAATATCAACGTAAAATCCCTGCTCGATATCCGGCAACGCCCGACGCAATGTCACATCCTCAAAATTCTGCGCGTAGGTTTGCATTGGCTCAAGAAAACCAGATGCAAGAAAATATGTCGGCGGTCCCACAGGCATAGGATGGTTCTCCACAGCGATGAAAAAATCTAAATTCCATCTTTGCACTACCCAGGTTGCACTGGCCAGGCAACTCCCCACGGGATGAGAAGCGCGGCCGCGGCGTGGCGCGGGGTTGGCCCAGCGTATCCACCGCTTCGGCCGAAGCGCGTTGGCTGACATCGAACTGCATTGTCCGGCCGCGCGATACGCTGCACGAGTTGGACCATTTGCCCCGGGGTGGCGCGAGTTGACCTTGTTGGATCGAACTCCATCAAAAATGGCACCAATTCAGCGGAGCGCATGACAGGCGGCAGCGCGGCGGTTCAGGCGATGCGACCGTAAATGGCGGGTGGGGTCACGCGTCCAGACCTGCGGCCAATCCGCTTGACCGAATGCGGTAAATTATCCTAACATCAAAGTCGCGTTGTTTGACAACAGCACCCCGGCACGCCCCACCCCCAGCGGCAGACGCTGAATTTGTCCCTTTTCTGCAATTTGCGCACACATATCGCCGTAACATCGGCCAATCAGCGCCGCCTTCACTCGATTGAAAACCCAATGGCCGTTCAGGGGCCCCTGGCTCATGGTGGGGTAGGCCTGAAAGGGGCGACGCCCCTTTTCGGGGCCAAGGTCGCCGCCCCAGGCCGTCATGCCTCAGAACAACGGCGCCAAATGCAACGCCGCCACCTCGCCCTCCACCACATTCGGGAACCGCTTCAGCACGATCGGGTCATGCCCCGGCACCACCGCGCTCTCCACGCCCCCGGCCAATCGACGGGTGATCTTCCACCCCTCCACCACATCGCCGAGGTTGAAGATGATCGGGAAAGGATTATCCCGCGCCGCATTGGCATAGAAATGCATGGCGTCGGAGGCGATCACCACCGGCCCGCGCGCCGTCATCACCCGCACCACCTGCAGCCCATCGGAATGCCCGCCCACCCGATGCAGCGACACCCCGGGCGCGATCTCCACATCGCCGAGATGGACCGCCACCCGATCGGCATAGAGCGCCTGGATCATCGCCACGACATGCGCGCAGTCGAAGGGCCCGCGGATGGCCGGGCTGCACATGTGCCGGCCGGTGGCGAAATGCAGTTCGCGCTCCTGGATATGGAAACGCGCCCCCGGGAACTGGTCCAGGCTGCCGACATGGTCCCAGTGGAGGTGGCTGATCACCACGTCGCGCACCCGGCCGGCATCGCAGCCCATCGAGGCCAGCGCCTCGTCGACCCGGCGGCCGAGTGGGCGGCCGCGGCGTTCGGCGCTCTCGCGGTCATAGCCGGTATCGACCACGATCTCGTGCCCGTCGGCCGAGCGCAGCAACCAGACATAGAAATCCAGCGGCATGGCCTCATGCGGGTCCGCCACGGGATAGGCGTGGCAAAGTGCGGCCGTGCGGTCGTGCCGCGCGTAGCGGATGGCATAGGCCTCCCAGAGCATCGCCGGCGCGCCGGACGCGGTCACGGCTTGTTGCCGCCCAGCGTGGTGCCGGCCAGCTGCTCGGAGAGTTTGGCCATTGCCGTGTGGTCCTCACCCGGCGCCAGGCCTTGTGCCGCCAGCCAGAGCTCGCGGCAGAGCGAGGAAAACGGCACCGGCACCCCGCCGTCGCGCCCGAGTTCGAGTGCGATGCCGATATCCTTCACCATCAGCTCCAGGCCAAAGCCGCTGTCGAAGCGGCGCGACAGCACGAATTGCTTGAACTTGCGTTGGGTGGAGTTGTTCATGCCCGAGGAGGCGTTGAGCACATCGACCATCAGCGCGGTGTCGAGGCCGAATTTCTGGCCCATCAGCAAGGCCTCGATGCCGATCAGGAAGCCGCCGGCCGAGACCAGGTTGTTGAGCGCCTTCATCGCCTGCCCCGCACCGATGGCGCCGCAGCGATGGATGGAGGTGCCCATGGCATGCAGCACAGCGTCGGCCCGGTCGAGGTCCGCCGCCTCGCCGCCCGCCATGATGGCGAGCTCGCCCGACTTCGCCCGCGGCACGCCGCCGCTGACGGGGCAGTCGATCATCGCGACACCCACTTCGGCCAGATCGGCCGCGATGGTTCGGGTGGCACCGGGTTGGCCGGAGGTCATGTCGATGAAGAGGCTGCCATGGGCCATGGCGGGTTTTACCTGGCCCGCCACCTCGGCCACCTGCTTCGAGGTGGGCAGGATGGTGATCACCGCCTCCGCCCCCGCCGCCGCCTCCGCCGCGCCGGCGGCGGCATGGCCACCGATCTCGGTCACGAAACGGGCGACGCGGGCGGCATCCCTGTCGCAGACCGTGACGTCAAAGCCTTTGGACACCAGGTTGGCCGCCATGGGCCAGCCCATATTGCCGATGCCGATGAATGCGATGCGCTTCACTTGGCGGACTTCTTCTTCGGCGCCTTGGCCTTGGCAGGCTTGGCCTTCGCGGGCGTCAGCGCACCCTCGGCCACCAGCACCTCATGCGCCGCCTTGAAGGCATCGAGGCCTGCGGGAATGCCGCAATAGGCAGTGGCGTGCAGCAGCACGGCCTTGATCTCGTCCACCGAGATGCCGTTGTTCAGGGCACCCTTCACATGCAGCTTGATCTCGGGCGTTTTGCCGAGTGCGGTCAGCATGGCGAGGTTGAGCATCGAGCGCGTCCGGCGGTCCAGCGTCGGGTCACCCCAGGCCCAGCCCCAGGCGATGGCGGTGGTGGCGCGCTGGAAGGCCATCATGAAATCGTCGGCCTTTGCAATCGAGCCATCGACATATTCCGCGCCCAGCACAGCGCGGCGGATCGGCAGACCCTTGTCGAACAGCGCTTCATCACCCTTGGCCATGATCCTGGCATCCCCCTCTGGTTGAGCCGCCACGCTGCTACCCCACCCCGCCCTCGTCAACCGGCTTGCCCCGCGCGCGGATCAGTGTCGCAATGCCGGTAGCGGGAGAGACACGGGATGGCGTTTTTCGAGGGTTTTTCGTTGGAAACCCGGCGAGTGGGCGGCATGGCGGTGCGCTTCCGCCGGGGCGGCGCCGGCCCCCCCCTTCTGCTGCTGCACGGCAATCCGCAGACCCATGCGATGTGGCACAAAGTGGCGCCCGCGCTGGCCCGAACCCACACCGTGATCTGCGCTGATATTCGCGGCTATGGTTTTTCCGAAAAGCCCGGCCCCAGCGCCAGCCACATGCCCTACGCCAAGCAGGAGATGGCGCGTGACGCGCATGCGCTGATGCTGGTGCTGGGTTTCACCCGCTACAGCGTGATCGCCCATGACCGGGGCGCGCGCCTCGCCCATCGCCTGGCGCTGCAATACCCCGAGGCCGTGGAGCGGCTCTGCGTGATGGATATCGTGCCCACGCTGCACCATTTCGAACACGTCGATATGGCCTTCGCCATGGGCTACTATCACTGGTTCTCGCTGGCGCAGCCTCATCCGGGGCCGGAGCGGCTGATCGAGCAGGACACCGAACTCTGGTTCGACATCCACACCAGTCGCGAGCCCAAGGATAAGTCCTTTTTCCATCCCGAGGCCCGCGCCGACTACCTCGCCGCCCTGCGCGAGCCCGGCACGGTCATGGCGATCTGCGAGGATTACCGCGCGGCGGCCAGCATCGACCTCGAGCATGACCGTGCCAGCCGCGCGGCGGGCCAAAAACTGGCCTGCCCGCTGCTGGTGCTCTGGGGCGCCAAGGGGCGGATTGGCATCTGGTACGAACCGCTGGCGGTCTGGCGGGACTACGCGACGGGGCCGGTCTCTGGTCATGCCGTGAACTCCGGGCATTATCTGGCGGAAGAGGCACCCGAAGAGGTGCTGGCTGCCCTCGGAGGATTTTTGGGATGAAACGTCGCGCCCTGCCGCTGCTGCTTGCAACACCCGCGCTGGCCCAGGCCTGGTCGCCCACGCGGCCCGTGACCGTGCTGGTGCCCAACCCGCCGGGCGGCGGCACGGATTTCGCGGCCCGCCTCTTCGCCGATGGGCTGGCCCGGCTGCTCGGCCAACCCGTGGTGATCGAGAACCGGCCCGGCGCCAACGGCAATATCGCGATCCAGGCGGCGGCGCGCGCCGCACCTGATGGGCATACGATCCTGCTGCAATACAGCGGCTACCACGCCGGCAACCCCGCCATGATGCGCAACCCGGGCTGGGACCCCAATCGAGACATCGTCCCCCTGGGCATGGGGACCATGGCGCCGCATGTCATCCTGGCCGCGCCCAACCTGCCGGTGAACAGCCTGGCTGAATTCATTGCGCTGGCCCGGGAGCGGCCAGGGGCGATGAACTACGCCTCCTCGGGAATCGGCAGCATCCAGCACATCGCCGGCGTGCTGTTCTCCCGCGCCATCGGCGTGGAGATGGTGCACGTTCCCTATCGTGGCGCCGCTCCCGCGTTGCAGGACGTTGTGGGCGGGCGGGTCGAGATGTTCATCACCACGCCGAGTTCCGCCGTGCAGCTCGTCCAGGCCGGCCGGATCAAGGCGCTGGCCATGGCGAGTGCCCGCCGCTCCCCCGGTCTGTCCGATGTGCCGACCACGGCCGAGGCCGGGCTGCCCGGCTTCACCATCGATGCCTGGTTCGCCTTCTTCGGCCCGGCAGGCATGGCCATGCCGATGCGCGAGCGCTTCAACGCCGCGCTCCGCGAATTGGCGCAGGACGCCACCCTTCTGACCCGCGCCACCGAGGCCGGCGCCACCCTCCAACCCATGACCATCGCCGAGCTGGACGCTATCGCGAGGCGCGAGGTGGAGGAGCTGGGCGCGGTGATCCGTGCGGCGGGGATCACCATCGAGTAGGTCTCAAAGGCTCGCCATTGCCCCATCCGAGCCGGCACCGTCCGCCGTCTCGTCCCAGATCCCGGCGAGCACGAAGCCGGCCAGGGGGGCCGCGCAGTTCAGCAGGCCCACAGCCGGCAGCAATGTGTCGGTCGCCAGCAGGATGGCGATCAGCACCGGAATGACGGGCCCGAACAGGCTGGGCTGCGGGCCCGCCTGGGCAAGCCGGAGGCGATAATCTATCTCTCGTTGCGGGTCCTTGATGGCCATTTGCGACTCCTCTGAAGGCGCGGGGCAATCCGCAGCCTGTCAGGGTCGGTCGTCGCAACCGCCATGCCAGCCAAATTCGGCAAAACGCCTCGCAGAACGCGAGTCGCAGCAATAACTTGCGCGACGCGGTCCAGCGGCGCATATGAGCCGCGTTGCGGGGCGGGAGAGCCTGCCCCAGCCGCGCCAGGCCCGCCCGGGACGCTCGTCGAAGCGCAACCCATGAAGGCCGAGGCCGCGCGGCATCGGCGCAGTGATACCACCCTGTTCAAGAAGAGTTTGCATTTGACGGAAGACAACACCCGCACGGCAGAGCCGATGGCGGAACCCCAGAACGAAGCGGCCATGGCCGTGGCTTCTGACGCCGGCGCGAGCGTGCCGGCCATGGCACAGGCCGAGCCGGCCACCCAGCCTGCGCCCGTCGGGCGGGTGTCGGCCGAGACGCTTCCGGCCGATACGCTTACGGCCGAGACCAGCGCGGAGGAGGCAGCCCTGGCCACGGTCGAGGCCGACCCCGAGCCCATCGCCGCCGAGCCCGAATATGACGAGCCCGAGGAAGAGGCCGCTCCGCGCGCCACCTTCGCCGATCTTGGCCTGAGCGACGAACTGGTCCGCGCTGTCACCGAATCCGGCTATGTCCACCCCACGCCGATCCAGGAGCAGGCCATCCCGGTCGTGCTGATGAACCGCGACGTGCTGGGCTGCGCCCAGACCGGTACCGGCAAGACCGCCAGCTTCGTGCTGCCGATGCTGGACATCCTGAGTGGCAGCCGCGCCAAGGCCCGCATGCCGCGCAGCCTCATTCTGGAGCCCACGCGGGAGCTCGCGCTGCAGGTCGCCGAGAATTTCGTGAAGTATGGCAAGTATCTGGGCCTCAACCACGCGCTGCTCATCGGCGGCGAGAGCATGGATGAGCAGAAGCGCGTGCTGAATGAGGGCGTGGATGTCCTCATCGCCACCCCCGGCCGCCTGCTCGACATGTTCGACCGCGGTCGCATCCTGATGGCCGATTGCAAGCTGCTGGTGATCGACGAAGCCGACCGGATGCTGGACATGGGCTTCATCCCCGATGTCGAGCGCATCGTGGGCATGCTGCCGCCGACGCGTCAGACGCTGTTCTTCTCCGCCACCATGGCGCCGGAAATCCGCCGCCTGGCCGATGCCTTCCTGCAGAACCCGCGCGAGATCACCGTGTCACGGCCGGCCTCGGTCGCCACGACCATCACCTCGGGGCTGGTCTATGTGCAGCCGCATGACAAGCGCGAGGCGCTGCGCCGACTGATCCGCAGCGAGGAGGTCGGCAATGCGCTGATCTTCTGCAACCGCAAGATCGAGGTCGACGTCCTCTACAAGTCCCTGAAGAAGCACGGGTTTCGCGTCGGCGCTCTGCATGGCGATCTGGACCAGTCGGTGCGATTCTCGACGCTCAACGCCTTCAAGGCGAATGAGTTGCAGCTCCTTGTGTGCAGCGACGTGGCGGCCCGTGGTATCGATATCGGCGGCCTCAGCCATGTCTTCAATTTCGACGTGCCTTTCCATTCGGAAGATTACGTCCACCGCATCGGCCGCACCGGCCGCGCCGGGCGGGAGGGCCGCGCCTTCTCCATCGCCACCGCCGATGACGCCCGCAATGTCGCGGGTATCGAGAAGCTGATCGGCCAGCCCCTGCCGCGCATCATCATCCCTGGCCTCGACGTGATCGGTGACGAAGAGATCGCCGAGGCGCTGACCCGCCCGCGCGGCCGTGGCCGCGGCGCCGCCGCCCGCCCCGGCGCCCGCGCGCCCGAGCGTGCTGGCCGCGAACGCGGTGGCCGTGGTGACCGCCCGCGCGAGGAGCGTGCACCGCGTGAGGACCGCGCGCCGCGGGAGCGCGGCGAGCGTGACCGAGCCGAGCGTCCGGCCCGCGAGGACCGCCCCCGCCGCGACGCCCCGGTGGCAGCGCCGGCCGAGGATAACGCCGAGGCCCCCCGCCCCCGCCGCGAGGATCGGCCCCGCCGTTCCGACGCCGAACCCCGGCGTGATGATCGCGCCCGTGAGGACCGGCCCCGTGAGGACCGTCCCCGTGGCGACGGCGAGCCGCGCCGTGGCGACGGCGAGCCGCGCCGTGGCGACGGCGAGCCGCGCCGTGACGAACGTCCACGCGGCCGCGATGACCGGCCGCGCCGGCGCGATGATGATCTCGGCCCCGCCGTGCGCGCGTTCGGTGACAGCACCCCGGCCTTCATGCTGATCGCTATTCCGAAGCCGCGACGCGAGCGCCTGACGGAGATCGAGGCCGAAAGCCAGGCCGCCCTCATCCCCGCCGAGACCGTGGTGATCGCAGCGGCGGTGGAGCCTGTGGTCGTACCGGCCGCGGCGGAAGCCGCGCCGGTCGCCGCCGCCGAGGTTACGGCAACCGCCGGCGAGGGCGACGCGCCCATGCCCGCGCCCGAACCGGTGGCCCCTATCGCGGTCGCCGAGGCGCCCGCCATCGCCAGCTGAGACTTGCCAGGCCGCCCCGCCGGCCAAGATGAACCGTGTATTGCCCAGCCCCAACGGGAGAGGCTGAGCCATTCGGAGGATAGAGCGATGAACGTCATGACGCCGGTGAAGGCGAGCTTCCAGTGGGACGACGCCCTGCTGCTGGAAGACCAGCTGACCGAAGACGAGCGGATGATCCGCGACGCCGCCCGCGCCTTCTGCCAGGACCGGCTGATGCCGCGCGTTCTCATGGCCAATCGCCAGGAGAAATTCGACCGCGAGATCATGAACGAGTTCGGCGAGCAGGGCTTTTTGGGCGCCACGCTCGAAGGCTATGGCTGCGCCGGCGTCTCCTACGTCGCCTACGGCCTGATGAGCCGTGAGGTCGAGCGCGTGGATAGCGGCTATCGCTCGGCCTTTTCCGTGCAGTCCTCGCTGGTGATGTACCCCATCCATGCCTTCGGCTCGGAGGCGCAGAAACAAAAATTCCTGCCCAAGCTGCGCACCGGCGAGTGGGTGGGCTGCTTCGGCCTGACCGAGCCCGATGCCGGCTCCGACCCCTCCTCCATGCGCACCCGCGCGAAAAAGGTGGATGGCGGCTATCTGCTCAGCGGCTCCAAGACCTGGATCACCAACTCCCCCATCGCCGATGTCTGCGTCGTCTGGGCCAAGGACGACGAGGGCATCCTGCGCGGCTTCCTGCTCGAGCGCGGCATGAAGGGCCTCGAGACGCCGAAGATCGAGGGCAAGTTCAGCCTGCGTGCGAGCGTGACGGGCATGATCATGATGGACGAGGTGTTCGTCCCCGAGGAGAATCGCCTGCCCGGTGTGAAATCCCTGGCCGGCCCCTTCTCCTGCCTCAACCGCGCCCGCTATGGCATTGCCTGGGGCGCGCTGGGTGCGGCCGAATTCTGCTGGCACGCCGCCCGCGAATACACGCTGAACCGGAAAATGTTTGGCAAGCCGCTGGCGGGCACGCAGCTCATCCAGCTCAAGCTCGCCAATATGCAGACCGAGATCACGCTTGGCCTGCAGGCGGTGCTGCGCGTCGGCCGGCTGTTCGACGAAGGCCGTGTGGCACCGGAGATGATCTCGCTCGTCAAGCGCAACAATTGCGGCAAGAGCCTCGATATCGCCCGTGTCTCGCGCGACATGCATGGCGGCAACGGCATCGTTGACGAGTATCATGTCATCCGCCACGTCATGAACCTCGAGACCGTGAACACCTATGAGGGCACGCATGATGTGCATGCGCTGATCCTCGGCCGCGCCATCACCGGCCTGAATGCCTTTGGGTGAACACGCTTGAGGCGGTGGAGCGGGCCATCAGCCTGGCCCTCGCCCCCGCCTTTCTGCTCACCGCGACCATGACAGCGCTCAATGCGCTGACCACGCGGCTGACCCGCATCCTGGACCGGATGGTGGATGCCGCCGGCCCGTCAGAGCGGGAGTGGCTGGATACGCGCTCGCGCCTCGCGCGGCGTTCGGTGCAGTTCTGCGCGGCCTCGGCCTTCCTGGTCGCGCTGCAGATCACGCTGACCTTCGTGGGGGCGCTGCTGGGGTTGCGCGACGGCAGCTGGGTGGCACTCGTGCTGATCGCCGCCATGGCCGCCTTCATGGCCGCCATGCTGAGCTTCGTGGCGGAGACGATCATGGCCGAGCGCGGACCGCGATGAGCACCACCATCACCGCCATGGGCAGCGCCGGCGATGGCGTCGCGCTAGGCGAGAGCGGCACGCGGCGCCACATCCCGCGCGCCCTGCCGGGCGAAATTCTCTCTGCCGATGGGCGACTGGAGCGCGAAAGCCCGGAGCGGGTGGACCCGCCGTGTGCGCATTTCTCGCTCTGCGGCGCCTGCGCGCTACAGCACTGGGCACTCGCGCCACAAGCGGAATGGAAGCGCGGCCGCGTCGAGCATGCGCTGCGCCAGGCCGGATTTGCCGGGGCGGCAGTCACCCTCGGCCATGTCAGCCCGCCGGCCACGCGGCGGCGGGCGGATCTCTCCGTCGTCCGCGCTGCCGATGGCAGCTTGACCATTGGTTTCCACGGCCCACAGGGCGTGCTGGCCATCCCCGAATGCCGCGTGCTGCGGCCCGAGATCATGGCGCTGCTGCCCCGGCTGGCCGCGGCGCTGCGCCCGTTGCAGGCGCTCAGACAACGCGCCGATGCCGCCATCAACCTGCTCGATTCCGGCGCGGACATCCTGCTGCGCCTCGATGGCAAGCTGACGCCGGCCGATATCCAGCGCCTGGCCGATTTCGCCCGCGCCGAGAACCTTCCCCGCATCGCGACGCGCGAGGGCGTGGCGGCGCAGATCGCCAGCGTCCGGCACGCCTTCGGCCGTGGCGTGGTGGCACCGCCGCCCGGCGCCTTCCTCCAGGCCACGGTCGAGGGCGAGGATGCGATCATCGCGGCCGTGCTGGAGGCGCTGCCCAAAAAGCTCGCACGCGCGGCGATCATCGCTGATCTCTTCGCCGGCCTCGGCACGCTCAGCTTTCCGCTGTCCGAGCGCGCCCGCGTGCTGGCCTATGAGGGCGACCCCGAGGCCACCGCGGCGCTCGATGCCGGCGCGCGGGCCGCCGGCGGGCGCGTCACCGCCGCCCGCCGCGATTTGATCCGCCAGCCGCTGCTGCCGGCGGAACTGGCCAAATGCGCGGTGGTGGTGCTCGATCCGCCCTATGCCGGCGCTGCCGAACAGGTGGCGCAGATCGCCCGCGGGCCAAAGCCGCACCTCGTCTATGTCAGTTGCAATCCGGTGGCGCTGGAGCGTGACGCGCGGGTGCTTCGCGAGGCCGGCTACACCCTCACCGCCGCGACTGCCATCGACCAGTTCCTCTGGTCACCGCATATCGAGGCGGTCGCGGGCTTCGCGCCACCCAGAGCGCCACGCTAGGGAATGAGGCGTTGCGGCGCAGACGCCGAAAACGCTGAAGCAACTCTCAGCAATGGCTTGGCCATGCAGATTGAACGCATGTGAACGCGGCATGGTCTGGCGCTATCGCGTTGGGACGACATCCAGGCGTCCCGGCGACAAGATTTTTGCCATGGCTTTTCCTTTCACGATGTCGCATCACATCCGCCGAACCCGCCCGAAGGCGGCCACGATCCACGGAGACCTCCGCCTCATGACCATCGCCCGCCGCACCGCCTTCGCCGCTTCCGCTGGCCTCATCGCGGCCCCCGCCATCCTCGCAATGGCCGGCACCGCCATGGCGCAGACCGCCGCCGCCCCTGCCACCCAGGGCCCGGGCTTCTACCGTTTCAAGGTCGGGGCCTGGACCATCACCACGGTGCATGACGGGTTCTTCGCTCGCCCCGTCGAGGGTTTCGTGCGCAATGCGCCGGTCGCCGAGGTGCAGGCCATCCTGGCCGACAGCTTCATGTCCACCACCGCCCTGCCGATCCCCTTCACCATCACCTTCGCCCAGAAGGATGCGGTGCTGGTGATCTTCGATGCCGGCAATGGCGTGACGCCGGCCGCGGCCACCAATGGCAAGATGATCGCCAACATGGCCGCAGCCGGGATCGACCCCGCCCGTGTCACCCATGTCATCCAGAGCCATTTCCATGGCGACCACATCAACGGCCTGCTCAATGCCACGGGTGGCGCCGCCTTCCCGAATGCGCAGGTGCTGGTGCCCACGCCGGAATGGGCCTGGTGGACCGAGGCCAGCAATGAGAGCCGCAGCCCCGAGGGCCAGCGCCCGCAATTCGCCAATGTGCCGCGCCGCTTCGCACCCTATCAGGGCAAGATCGCGCAATTCGCGCCGGGCGCTGAGGTGATGCCGGGCATCACCTCGATCGCCGCCCATGGCCACACCCCCGGCCACACCATCTTCCGCATCGCCGATGGCAATGAGCAGATGATCTTCCTCTCCGACATTACCAACCGGCCGGAATTCATGATGCGCCGGCCGGAATGGCAGATCGTCTTCGACTTCGATGGCGAGGCCGCGGCGGCCACCCGCCGCCGCGTGCTGGATATGGTGGCGACCGATCGGGTGCGCGTCACCGGCTACCACTTCCCCTTCCCCGCCAATGGCCATGTGGCACGCCACGTCTCCGGCGGCGTGCAAGGCTTTGCCTTTGTCCCGGCCGAATGGTCGAGCGCTCTCTGACCCCTCCCCCCTGAAGGAACTCTCCCAATGACAGAACGTCGCATGTTGATGCTGGCCGGCAGCGCGCTGCTGGCGGCGCCCTCGCTGGTTGGCCCTGCGCGGGCACAAACCGCCGCGGCCCCCGCTACCCAGGCCCCCGGCTTCTACCGCTTCAAGGTCGGTGGCTGGACCATCACCACGGTGCATGACGGCTTCAACCGCTTCCCCGTCGCCGGCTACATCGCCAATACGCCCGAGGCCAATGTCCGCGCGCTGATGGCCGAGAGTTTCATGACGGGCGACACCATCATGGTGCCCTTCACCATCACCTTCGCGCAGAAGGGCGATACCTTCGTGGTCTTCGACGCCGGCAACGGCATCACGCCCGCCAACGCCACCAATGGCCGGATGATTGCAAATATGGCGGCCGCCGGCATCAACCCGGCTGCCATCACCCATGTGATCCACAGCCATTTCCATGGCGATCACATCAACGGCCTGCTCAACGCCGAGAATGGCCGCGCCTTCCCCAATGCCGAGATCATCGTCCCCGCCACCGAATGGGCGTTCTGGACCGACACGGGCAATGAGACCCGCAGCCCCGAAAGGCAGCGGCCCAGCTTCGCCAACACCGCCCGCCGCTTCGCCCCCTATCAGGGAAAGGTCCGGCAGATTCGCGCCGGCGAGGTCATCCCCGGCATCACGGCGATCGACGCCTTCGGCCATACCCCGGGCCACACCGTCTACCGCATCGCCGATGGCAATGAGCAGATGCTGTTCCTGGCCGATCTGGCCAATAGGCCGGAAATCACCATGCGCCGGCCGGGCTGGTTCTTCGTCGGCGATTTCGACGGGCAGATGGCGTCGGCCATCCGCACGCGACTTCTGGATATGGCGGCGACGGATCGCATCCGCGTCACGGGCTACCACTACATCTTCCCGGCCAATGGCTTCGTGGCGAAGCACGGTGCGGGCGCGGATGCCGGCTACACCTTCGTACCGGCCGAATGGTCCAGCGCAATCTGATACCCGGGGGGCATCGGCCCCCCTTTTTTCACCGCGGAGGAAAAACCATGGCGCAACGGCGCATCCTGATGACCACGGCCCTGGCCACGCCGCTGCTGACGGGCCTGGCGCAAGCCCAGCCGGCGGCCCCCACCGCCGCCACCCCGGCGCCGGGCTTCTTCCGCTTCAAGCTCGGCGAATTCACCGTCACCACGATCTATGACGGCTTCCGCATCATGCCGGTGCAGGGCCTCGTGCGGAACGCGCCGCTCGAGGAGGTGCAGGCCGTCCTCGCCGAGAGCTTCTTCAGCCCGACCGACTACCGCAACATCTATGCCGTCACGATCGTGGACACCGGCCGCAACCTCGTGGTCTTCGACACCGGCAATGGCCCGCAGGCGCCGGGCGCCACGCTGGGCCGTCTGCTCGCCACCATGCCGGTCGCGGGGCTGGACCCGGCCCGCGTCACCCAGGTGGTGATTTCGCATTTCCATGGCGACCACATCAACGGCCTGATCCTGGCCGATGGCAGTGCCGCCTTCCCCAATGCCGAGGTGGTGGTGCCGACCAATGAATGGGCCTGGTTCACCGAACCCGGGAACCTCACCCGCAGCCCCGAGGGCCAGCGCGGGAATTTCGCTAATACCACCCGACGCTTCGCCCCCTATCAGGGAAAAATCCGCCAGCTGACCGATGGGCAGGAAGCCGTGCCCGGCATCCGCATGCACGCGGCCGAGGGTCATTCCCCCGGCCATACGATCTGGCATATCGCAAGCGGCGCGGAGGAGTTGATCTACCTCGCCGACACCACGCATCGGCCGGAACTCATCGCCCGCCGCCCGGACTACATCACCGGTTTCGATTTCGACGGCGCGGCAGGTGCTGCGACCCGCCGGCGGGTGCTCGACCGGGTGGCGACGGACCGGACACGGGTCACCGGCTTCCATTTCCCCTTCCCCGCCCTGGGCTACATCGCGCGCGATGGCCAGGGATTCCGGTATGTGCCGGCGGATTGGGCCAGCGCGGGCTGACGACGCTTTCGCAAAGCACAAGATGGGGGTATGGTTAAGGGAACTTAACCTTATCGGAGATTTCCATGGAACGTCGCCTTCTCCTGACCGCCACCGCAGGCGCCGCCATGGCCGGCTTGGCTCCGGCCACAGCATCGGCGCAGAGCGCCGCCCCCGCCCCCGCCCAGGCGCCGGGCTTCTATCGCTTTCGCGTCGGCGGGTTCGTCGCCACGACGGTCTGGGATGGTTTCGCCACACGCCAGAACCCCGGCACCGGCTGGATCACCAATGCCGACCAGGCGGCGGTGGAGGGCGCGCTGCGCGACGCCAGCCTCTCGACGGCGCGGCTGGACAACCCCTTTATCGTGACCTTCCTGGAGACGCCCACGGGCATCACCATGTTCGACGCCGGCACCGGCGGCCAACTGGCGCCCACCGCCGGGCTGATGGGTGCCAATCTGCGTGCCGCCGGCATCGACCCCGCCCGGGTCAACCGCATCCTGGTCAGCCATTTCCATGGCGACCACATCACCGGGCTGACCGATGCGCAGAACCAGGCGCTTTTCCCCAATGCCCAGATCTTCGTGCCCGAGGTGGAATGGGCGTTCTGGACCGATGCCAGCAATGAAAGCCGGGTGCCGACCGGGCAGCGCAGCAACTTCGCCAATACCGCCAGGCGCTTCGGCGCGTATCAGGGCCGCGTGGAACGCTTCGCTGCCGGCGCCGAGATCCAGCCCGGCGTGCGGGCGGTGGCGGCCTACGGCCACACCCCCGGCCACACCGTCTTCCATGTTGCCGATGGCGCGGACCAGCTCTTCGTCACCGCTGATACATCCTCGAGGCCCGAGCTGTTCCTGCGCAATCCAGGCTGGAGCAGCATCTTCGACCTCGATGGCCCGGCCGCGACGGCCAGCCGCGTGGCACTGTTCAACCGCATCGCGTCCGAGCGGGCGCGGATGACGGCCTACCACTTCCCCTTCCCGGCCAATGGCACGGTGCTGCGGCAGGGCGATGGCTTCCGCTTCGTGCCGGCGGATTGGTCCAGCGCGATCTGAACACGCCGCGGATTTTTCCGGGCAGGCCCATCGGCCTGCCCGGCGAAGGCTCGGGCAGGTGGGGCTGCGCTACCGCACTTCGGTGCGGAACGCCTTGCTGACGATCCGCCAGCCGCCTTCCAGCTTCAGCAACACCAGCACATCGGTGAAGAAGCGCGGCGGGATGGCGCAGTTCAGCTTCACCACCGCCAGTTCCGGCCCCGCCAGATCGATGGCCAGGACGCGGTCATGCCGCCCCAGGGCCTGCGATTTCGGGCTGGGCCGGGTGCGCACCGCTTCCAGCCAGGCATCGCGCTTGAGTTCGGCCAATTGGCCGTCCTTCTCGCTGCGCAGTTCCGAATGGGGGTGGAAGGCACGCGCGAGCTTTTCGGTATCCCCTTCGTACAGACCATCCAGATAGGTCTGCACCACGGCCTCGACGGCGGCGAGGGCTGTGGTGTCGGGATTGCGAAGTGGTGCTTCGGGCATTGCTTTGGCGTTTCCTTTTTGAACACGCATAGGTTGCACTGAATTCTGGAAGATTCGCAATGCCCCTGGTCAGTTGCGGCCGGGTTGATGACGGGCCGGCGCCGGCGCAACATCAGCGGAAGGGGAGACACAGCATGCCGATCCAACGCCGCGCGGTCCTGGCCGCGCCTGTTCTTCTGGCCGGGCCGGCGCGGGCCCAGGCCTGGCCCAGCCGCCCCATCCGCATCATCGTCCCCTATGCCGCCGGCGGCGGCACCGACATCCTGGCCCGCGCGTTCGGCGAGGCGCTGCGACCCGCCCTGCCCTTCCCCATCGTCGTGGAAAACCGCGCCGGCGGTAACGGCGTCATCGGCACCGAGGCGCTGATCAGGGCCGAGCCCGATGGCCATACGCTGACCGCCGTTGTCTCCACCCATATCCTCAACCGCCACACCATGGCGGCGCTGCCTTACGACCCGATCCGCGACGTGACGCCGATTTCCATGCTCACGCGCAACACCATGGTGCTGGCCGCGTCGGCCGCGCTGCCCTTCACCGACATCGCGGGCCTGCGCGCCTTCGCAGCCGCCAATCCGCGGGCGCTGTCCACCGGCTCCACCGAGGCGCTGTCGCAGTTCATCGGTCAGGAACTCGCCCGCCGCCTCAACCTCGACATCCCCGATGTGCAATACCGCTCGGGCGGGCAGCTCATGACCGATGTGGTCGCCGGCCACCTGCCGCTGGGCTGGACCAGCACCGCCTCCGCCACCCCGCACATGGCCACCGGGCGCGTCAAGATCATCGCCGTCTCCACCGCGACCCGCACGCCCTTTTTCGCCGATATCCCGACCGCGCAGGAACAGGGGCTGGCGGATTTCGATCTGGCCGGATGGGTGGCGCTGCTCGGCCCCGCCGGCATGCCGGAAGCGCTCGCCCAACGCATTCACGCCACCATGGAAACCGCCTTCCAGAACCAGGCTTTTCTGGCCCGGCTTGCGGCGCTGGGCATTGAGCCCGATCTTCGCCCACAAGCGCCGCTTCTCGCCGCCATGCAGCGCGAGGATCGCATCTGGGCCGCGGCGTCGGCCGCCGGCCACATCACCCGTCAGTAGGAAAAACCCATGCCCAACCCCTCCCTCAAAGCCGCCTTCGACGCGAAGAAATTCATCGTCGCGCCAGGCATCTTCGAAGGCATCTCCACCCGCATCGCCGATGGCATGGGTTTTGATTGTCTCTACGCCACGGGCTTCGGCACGGTCGCGTCCCATCTCGGCGTGGCGGATGCCGGGATCGCCACCTATACCGACATGGTGACCCGTGTCGGCCGCTTCGCGCAGATGGCCAAGACCCCGGTCATCGCGGATGCCGATACCGGCTATGGCGGGCTTTTGAACGTGCGCCACACCGTGATGGGCTATGAGGCCGCGGGCGTATCCGGCATTCAACTGGAGGACCAGGAAGTGCCGAAGAAATGCGGCCACACCCCCGGCCGCCGCGTCATCCCGGCCGAGGAGATGGTGCTGAAGATCCGCGTCGCCAAGGAAGCCCGGAAGGACCCCAACTTCCTGATCGTCGCGCGCACCGATGCCCGCACCGGGCTGGGGCTGGAGGAGGCCATTCGCCGCGGCCATATGTTCGACGAGGCCGGCGCGGATGTGGTCTTCATCGAAAGCCCGGAGAGCGAGGAGGAAATGGTCGCCATCGGCCGCGCCTTCCCCAACAAGCCGCTGCTGGCGAATATGGTGGAAGGCGGCCGCACACCCATCCTGCCGGCCGCGCGGCTGAAGGAGATCGGCTACGCCATCGCCATCTACCCCGCAGTGGGCTTTCTGGCCGCCGCCGCGGCCTTCGAACGGGCCTTCGCCCATCTCAAGGCGGTGGGTGATTCGACCGGCCTGCCGCTGCAGGAAAGCTACGGTTTTTCTAGGATTTGCGAACTGATGGGCTTCCCGGAAGTGTGGGAATTCGACAAGCGCTGGGCCCAGCCGGAAGCCGCCGAATGACCTTCCCGAAAGCCCTCGTCTTCGACACTTTCGGCACCGTGGTGGATTGGCGCAGCGGCATCGCCCGCGCGCTGGCCCCCTTCCTGGTGGCGCATGGCCGGCCCGATCTCGACCCCTTCGCGCTCGCCGATGCCTGGCGCCGGCGCTACCAGCCGGCGATGGAGGAATGCCGCGCCGGCCGCCGGCCCTTCACGCGCCTGGACGTGCTGCACCGGGAAAACCTGGAAACCATGCTGGCCGACCATGGCGTCACCGCCGAGGCCGCCGATCTGGACGCGCTGAACCTGGCCTGGCATGCGCTGGACCCCTGGCCCGACGTGCTGCTGGGCCTGCACCGCCTGCGGCGCAAATTCTTCCTCGCACCACTCTCCAACGGCAATATCCTGCTCCTGGCGAACATGGCCAAGCGCGCGGGCATTCCCTGGGACGCGATCCTGGGGGCGGAGACGGTGCAGGCCTACAAGCCGCAGCCCGAGGCCTATACCCGCACCGCGGAAATCCTCGGCATCGCACCGCATGAGCTCTGCCTGGTGGCAGCGCATAATGGCGACCTGCGGGCTGCGCGGAATGCAGGGCTGGCCACGGCCTTCGTCTTTCGGCGCGGCGAACACGGGCCTGGACAGTCCACGGACATGACCGCCGAAGATCCCTGGGATTGGGTCTGCGAGGATTTCGTGGACCTCGCGACGCAGTTCGACTGCTGAGGATGGCGGCACGGCGCTGACTGGCGGGTGGCTCGTCAGGGGGCGTTGCCCCCCGACACCCCCCACAAGGGCCGACCCGGCCCTTGACCGTGGTAAAGTATGACGGGGGGTTCAGGGAGGGGGCAAAAGCCGCGCGGGTCGCACCTGGCGGGGGGGCCGGGGGCAGAGCCACTGGCGGTCCCCCCCTCAGCGCGCCCGCATCCGCGCATTGCGCGGCACGCGCTCGATCTCCGCCAGCCCCAGCGCTTCCAGAACCGGCGGCACGTAAACGCCGAAGCGGCCGCGCAGCCCCTTCTTCAGCCCGTACCAGCCGCCGACGGGGTTGCCCGGATCGCGTCCCCAGGCCTCCACAGTGCCGGGTGCGGCGGGCTTTTGTTCGTCGGCGCCGCCGAGCGGCATCCAGTCGACATGCCCGCGCAGCATGGCCGCGAGGTCCTCGATGGCCCGAACCTGATAACGGACCTGCGTCTTACCCACCTGCACCACCAGGGCATCGCCCTCGCGCCAGGCCTCGAAGGAGGAGCCGCCGGCGGGCGTGGTCAGCGCCCAGGGGCTCTCCTTGCTGCCATTCACGTACCGATCGGCTTCATTGGCCGGGTCACGCCCTTGAACAGGGTGCCGCCATAGCCGGCCTCCTCGGGGATGCGAATCCAGCGGCCATGCTCGTCGGAAAAGGGTTCGGGGCGCACCGTCACCACCGGGCCGCATTCGGCCAGCGCCTGGGCCGCGGAAGCGAAGCGAGCGAGCTTCAGCAGGTTCATTCGGGTGGCAAAAACCAGCGTACGCAGCCCGGCATCGGCCTCCTCCACCGCACGCGCGGGGTTGATCCACAGGCTCTCCACCGCCTCGCCGCCGTCGTGGCTGCCGATCTGCTGGGCGGGCGCATGGGCCGCGAAGAAATGCGTATCAAATCGCTTGGGCATATCCTCGGGCGTGATCCAATGCGCGAAATGGACGAGGTGGTCCACCGCCGGCTCCAGCGCATGCTCAGCCAGCAGGGCGTGAAAATCGCTCTCGCGCGGCAGGCTGTGCTCTTCCAGCAGCGCCTCACCACGGCGGGCGAGCAGGATACCGCTCTCCTCGAAAGCCTCGCGGATCGCGGCGATCCGAAACGCCTCGCCCAACCGCGCATCGGCCTCGTCGACCCGCCCGCCCGGAAACACCAGCGCGCCGCCGGCGAAATCGATGGCGTGGTTGCGCACCACCATGAAGACCTCAAGGCCGCCATCGCCGTCGCGCAGCAGCAGGATGGTCGAGGCGGGGCGGGGTTCACTCGGCACGGATGTTTCCTTCACGGATGATCGGCAGCCAGGTGTCGTATTCCCGCCGGATATGGGCGGCGAAATCCTCCGGCGTGCCGCCCACCACGCGGCCGGCCTGGCCCGAGGCGATGCGTTCGCGCACCTCCGGCAGGGCCGCGATCTTGCCGAACACCTCGTTGATCCGCTCCACCATCCCGCGCTCCATGCCCGCGGGGGCGAGGATGCCGTGCCAGACCGCGACATTGAAACCGGGCAGCACGGTGTCCACCGCGGGGATGCCCGGCAGCACCGGCGTGCCGCCCGGCAGGCTGATGGCAACCGCGCGCGCGCGCCCCTCGCGGATCATGGTCAGCGCCGAAGAGACGGTGGGGAAGCCGAATTGCGCGTCGCCGCGGATCAGCGCCGTCACCATCTCGGCCCCCGAGCGATAGGGCACATGCACCATGCGGATGCCGGCCCGCTTGAGGAACAGTTCCATGAAGAGATGGCTGCCATTGCCATTGCCGGCAGAGGAGAAGGTGAAGGCATCCGGCCGGGCGCGGGCGGCGGCGATGATCTCGGGCATCGTCTGCTCGCGCACATCGGGGTGGGCGATCAGCGCACCGGGCAGGTTCACCAGGTGGATGATGGGCGTGAAGGCGGTCAGAGGGTCATAGGCGAGTGCTGGGTAGAGCAGCCGGCCGATGGCATTCGCGCCCACATCGGCCATCATCAGCGTGCTGCCATCCGGGCGCTGTTGGGCGGCAAAGGCGCCGCCGATGGTACCCCCAGCACCGGCACGGTTTTCCACCACCAGGTTCTGGCCATTGGCGAATTCCCCAAACCGCGCGGCGACGGTGCGGCTGAGCGTATCGATCGCGCCCCCCGGCCCGAAGGGCACGATCAGCCGCACCTGCTGCTGCGGCCAGGACGGCTGGGCGAGCGCGGGCGTGGCCAGGGCCAGCGGGGCAGCCAGGATGAAGCGGCGTTGGACCATGATGTTTCTCCCTGCGCCCTGCATGCCTGAGCCGCAGCCCGCGCGCAACGCGGCACCATCACGGCCTGGCGAATCGATGTAGCGTGTATGCTCGGCCGTCAGATCGGAGAGCACGCCATCACCTGGTCCATTCTTGCCCATGACCCCGCCTCCGGGGCCTTCGCCGTCGCGGTGACGACCTGCAACCTGGCGGTTGGCTCCTCAGTGCCGCATCTGCGCGCCGGCGTGGGCGCCGTCGCCACCCAGAGCATGACCAACCGCTACCTCGGCCCCGCCATTCTCGACGCCATGGCACGCGGCGTGGCGCCGGCGCTCGCCATCGAGGGCGCCGTCGCCATGGATGAGGGCCGCGCGCTGCGTCAGGTCCATGCCATCGATCGCCATGGCCGCTCCGCCGCCTGGACCGGGGAGCGCTGCGTGGAATATTGCGGCCATGTCACCGGCTCGGGCTGGAGCGTGGCGGGCAACATGCTCGCGGGCGAGGCGGTGGTGGCCGATACGGTGGCAGCCTTCGTCACCCGCACCGAGCTGACCCTGCCCGAGCGAATGCTGGCCGCCCTCGATGCCGGCGAGGCGGCGGGCGGCGACCGGCGTGGCCGGCAATCTGCGGCGCTGCGCTTGATCACAACGGAGGATTTTTCCGATATCGACCTGCGGGTGGATGATCACGTGGAGCCGCTGGCGGAACTCAGGCGGTTGCTGGGCCTGTGGCGCACCCACCGCGCGCCGCGGCTGCATGAACAGCCCAGCCGCGCCAATCCCGCCGGGCTGCATGACCTCGATGAGGTCGAGGCGCGGTTCCGCGCCCTGGGACTGCCGGTTCGCAAGCGCTGACACCACGGCCCTGACGGCGGCCCGCGATCGGTTGGATGCGGCAGGCGTTGACCTCCCGCCTGCGCCTCAGCGCCGCAATTCGGGCAGTGGCGGCGCCACCCCATCCGGCAGCCCGACACGCGCCGTGTTCAGCGTCATCGCCACAGCCACGTAATAGCCGCTGACCGCGATCAGATCGACCACGCCGCGCTCGCCGAAGCGCGCCTTCACCGCCTCGAAATTCGCATCGGAGACGAAGCGGTTGCGGTGCAGCTCGATGCAGAAATCATAGATGACGCGCTGGTCGTCATTCATGCCCGCCGGCCTGCGGCCCTCCGCCAGGTCGGCCGCGACCGAGGCCGGCAGCCCCGCGGCCAGCGCCAGGCGGTGATGGGCGAACCATTCATATTGCGACGACCATTCCCGCGCGGTGATCAGGATGGCGAATTCATTCAGCGCCTGGGGCAGCGAGGTGCGGAAACGCAGTTCGGCCCCCAGCGCCTGCAGCCGGTCCCCCACGCCGGGCGAGCGCAGCCAGACATTGAAAGGCCCGCCGATGGAATTGTCGCGCCCCGGCACCGCCGCGCGCGGGCCACCCTGGATGGCGGCGGCCAGTGCCCGCTGTTCCGGCGTCATCTGGTCGGGCGGGATCGAGGGGAAGCGATTTTGTGCCAGCGCCGGGCCGGCCAGGGCGATGGCAAACAGCGCCGCGCCGAATACTCCACGCATCATGGTCTCCTCCATATCGTTGTCACCAGCCTGCGCCTGGCCCAAGGGGCAGGCAACCCGATTTCGGCCAACCGGCGCCGCCCCAGAGAATCCTCTTGCTTTGCCGTCCGCGCGGCCTCACTGGGTTTGCAAACATGACGCGGAGTTCATGATGAGCCCTCTTTCTCGCCGCAGGGTGCTGTTCACCCCCGCGCTCCTCTCCGCGGCGCCGCTGTCGCCCCGCTTCGCCACGCCGGCCATGGCGCAAGGCGCGGATTGGGCACCCAGCCAGCCCGTCCGCCTGATCAACCCCTTCGCGCCCGGCGGCAGCCCCGACATCCTGGCGCGCGCCATGGCGCCGCATGTCAGCCAGATGCTGGGCCAGCCCATGGTGGTGGAAAACCGCGCCGGCGCCGGCGGCATGGTCGGCGCGCGTTTCGCCGCACAGCAGCCGGCCGATGGACAAGCGGTGTTCCTGGCCGCCATCTCGGCCGTCCTCGCCCCCTTCATGGCGCGCGAGCCGGGTTACCGGATCGAGGATTTCCGCCCGGTCAGCATCCTCACCATCACGCCGCTGGTGCTCGTGGTGCGCGACAGTTTCCCGGCCCAGAACGTGCAGGAATGGGACAGCGTGCTGCGCGCCAATCCCGGCCGCTACAACTACGCCACCGCGGGGATCGGTACGCCGCACCAGATGGCGGCTGAGCTTTATGCCAGCATCAGCGGCGCGCAGCTCACCCATGTCCCCTATCGCGGCACGGCGCCGGCGTTGACCGACATGCGCGCGGGCACGGTGGATTTCATGTTCGCCGACCTCGCCGCCGCACTCGGCCAGATCCGCGGCGGCGGCCTGCGGGCGCTGGCGGTCACGACCGGGCGCCGGGTGCCCGCCATCCCCGACGTCCCGATGCTGACCGAGACCATCCTGCCCGGCTTCGAGGCCTACAGCTTCGTCAGTTGGTGGGTGCCCGCGCGCACCCCCGATGCGGTGGTGCGAAGGCTCAATCAGGTGGCGCTGCACGCCCTGGCGCAGCCCGATGTGCAGACCCGCATCCAGGAATCGGGCTTCCTGGCCGAGGGCACCAGCGCCGAGCGCGCCGAGGCCTTCATCGCCGCCGAGGGGCGCAAATGGAGCACGCTGATCGCCGCCCGCAACCTGCGTTTCGAAGAGGGCTGAACGCCCGCCACGCCAGACCGGGAGGACCGACATGACAACCAACCACCAGCCGGCATGGCGGGGTGCGGCGTGATGCGCGCGCTGCAGGGTCCGGCGATTTTCCTCGCCCAATTCGCCGGCGACGCGCCCCCCTTCGACACCCTGGACGGCATCGCCGGCTGGGCCGCCTCGCTCGGCTTCAAGGGCGTGCAGATCCCCTCCTGGGATGGCCGTCTCTTCGATCTGGCGCGCGCCGCCGAAAGCCCGGCCTATTGCCAGGACATCCAGGCCACGCTGGCCCGGCACGGCCTGGTCGTGACCGAATTGTCCACCCATCTCCAGGGCCAGCTGGTGGCCGTCCACCCCGCCTATGACGAGGCCTTCGACGGCTTCGCGCCCGCGGCGTTGCGCGGCAATCCCGCCGGGCGGCAGGCCTGGGCGGTGGAACAGCTGCTGCTGGCCGCGCGGGCCTCGCGCCATCTCGGCCTCACCGCGCATGCCACCTTCTCGGGCGCGCTGGCCTGGCCCTTCATCTATCCCTGGCCGCAGCGCCCGCCCGGGCTGGTCGAGACCGCCTTCGCCGAGCTCGGACGCCGCTGGCGCCCCATCCTCGACGCCTTCGACGCCGCCGGCGTCGATCTCTGCTTCGAGGTCCATCCCGGCGAGGATCTGCATGATGGCGCGAGTTTCGAGATGTTCCTCGACGCGGTCGGCCAGCATCCGCGCGCAATGATCCTCTATGACCCCAGCCATTTCGTGCTGCAGGCGCTCGACCATCTCGCCTTCATCGACCTCTACCACCCACGCATCCGCATGTTCCATGTCAAGGATGCGGAGTTCCGGCCAAATGGCCGCGTGGGCGTCTATGGCGGCTATCAGCCCTGGGTGGACCGCGCCGGGCGTTTCCGCTCGCTGGGCGATGGCCAGGTGGATTTCCCCGCCGTCTTCTCCAGGCTCACCCGATACGGCTTCGGCGGCTGGGCGGTGATGGAGTGGGAATGCTGCCTGAAACACCCCGAGGACGGCGCGCGCGAGGGCGCCGAGTTCATCCGCCGCCACATCATCCGCGTCACCGAGCGCGCCTTTGATGATTTCGCAGGCGGCGGCACCGACCAGGCGGCCAATCGCCGCATGCTCGGGCTCTGAGCATGCGACCCATTCGCCTCGCCATGGTCGGCGGCGGCCAGGGCGCCTTCATCGGCGGCGTGCACCGCATGGCGGCGCGGCTGGATGGCCGCTTCACCCTGGTCGCCGGCGCGCTCGCCTCCGAGCCCGGCCGCGCCCTGGCCTCGGCCGAGGCGCTGGCCATTCGCGGCTATGGCGATTTCGCGGCGATGATCGCGGGCGAAGCGGCGCGGGAGGACGGCGCCGAGGCGGTGGCGATCGTCACCCCCAACCATTTGCATCACGCGCCGGCGCGCGCCGCGCTGCTGGCCGGGCTGCATGTCATCTGCGACAAGCCGCTGGCGCTCGACATCGCGCAGGCCGAGGATTTGCGGGCCTGCGCCGCCGCCGCCGGCCGCATCTTCGTGCTCACCCACAATTACGCCGGCTACCCGATGATCCGCCAGGCCCGCGCCATGGTCGCCGAGGGCGCGCTGGGCCGGCTGCGCATCGTGCAGGCCGAATATGCCCAGGACTGGCTCTGCGCGGCGCTGGAGGAGCAGGGCCACAAGCAGGCCTCCTGGCGGCTCGATCCGGCACGGGCGGGGCTCGGCGGCGCGCTGGGCGATATCGGCAGCCATGCCCATCAGCTCGCCGAATTCGTCACCGGCCTCGCGGTGGAAAGCGTGCTGGCCGATCTGCATAGCTTCGTGCCCGGCCGCAGGCTCGACGACAACGCCCACCTGTTGCTGCGTTTCGAGGGCGGCGCGCGCGGCATGCTCTGGCTCTCCCAGGTCGCGCCCGGGGCGCAGAACGATCTCAGGCTGCGGGTCCATGGCGAGACGGCGGCGCTGGACTGGAGCCACCAGCAGCCCGACCTGCTGCTGCACGCGCCGCTGGGCGAGGCGCCCAGGCTGCTGCGCCGCGGCGGGCCGGACCTGCACCCCGCCGCCGGCCATGCCAGCCGGCTGCCCGGCGGCCATCCGGAGGGCTATCTGGAAGCCTTCGCTCAGCTCTACAGCGACGCCGCCGAGCAGATCACCGCCTGGCGCGAGGGCCGCGATCCGGACCCGCTGGCGATGGACGCGCCGGGGCTGGAGGCGGGGCTGCGGGGCTTGCGCTTCATCGCCGCCGCCGTGCGCTCGGCCGCCGAGGGCGGGGTCTGGACGCGGTTGTAACACTGGTGTCGGGAATGGCCCGCGCGGTCACGCCCGCGGATTTGGCTTGACCTGAAGCCTGTGCGGCCGCTGGATTGGTGGGCCAGGCCGAGATCTGGCCAGGGAGGACAGATGACACGAGAACACCCGACAGGGCGGCGCGCGGCCATGGCCGCGCTCGCGGCTCCCGCCTTCACCATGCCCGGCCAGGCCCAGCCATCGGGCAGCTGGCCCCAGGCACCGGTACGCTTCATCGGCATCTTCCCGCCGGGCGGTGGCACCGACATCATGACCCGGCTGTGGTGCCAGAAGATGGCGGAGATCACCGGCCAGCAATTCATCATCGAGAACCGCGCCGGCGCCGGCGGCAATGTCGGCACCGAGGCGATCGCCCGCGCCACGCCAGACGGCTACACCATCGGCCTGGCCAGTGTGGGCGCGCTGGCCATCGCCCCCACCCTCTATGGCCGGCTGCCCTTCGACCCGTCGCGCGACTTCACCTACGTCTCGGGGATGTACCAGCTGCCCAACATGCTGGTGGTGAACATTGACGTGCCGGCGCGCACGGTGCCCGAGCTCATCGCCCTGCTGCGGGCCAATCCCGGTCGCTATGCTTATGCCTCGTCGGGCTCGGGCACCACGGTCCATCTCTCGGGCGAGATGTTCAAGTTCCTGGCCGGGCTGGACATCCTGCATGTGCCCTATCGCGGCGGCGCGCCGGCCCATATCGACCTTCTCGGCGGGCGCGTGCACATGATCTTCGACAATATCCCCCAGGCGCTGCAGCTGGCGCGCGAGGGCAAGGTGCGGGGCCTGGCGGTGACCGGTGCCGAGCGCAGCCCACAGGCGCCGGAATTGCCGACCATGGCGGAGTTCCTGCCCGGCTTCGAGATCACCTCCTGGGGCGGCGTGATGGGCCCGGCCGGCATGCCACCCGCCATCGTGGCGCGGATGAACGAACTCTGCCGCCAGGCGCTGACCAGCCCCGACCTGATCCGCCGCCTGGCCGAGAATGGCGGGACACCCTGGTACACCAGCCCTGAGGAATTCATCCGCTTCCGCGCCGCCAATGAAGCCAGCTTCGCCCCCCTTATCCGGGCCTCCGGCGCGCGTGTAGAGTAGGGCCATGGCCGCACCCGAAATCCCCATCGACGTTGATCCCGCAACCGGCATCTGGTCCACCGACGGGCTGCCGATGATGTATCTGCCGCGCCATTTCATGGTGAACATGCAGAAGGGCGTGGAGGCCGCGATCGGCCCCGCCGCCTATCGCGACATCCTCTATGCCTCCTCCGATCTCTCGGCGCTGCAATGGTGCCGGGCGGAGGCGAAAACACATGGCCTGGCACCGCTGGAGACCTTCCGCCACTACCTCCGAAGGATGGCGCAGCGCGGCCATGGCCAGATCGCGATCGAGGCGCTGGATGTGGCGGCGGGCACCGGCAGCATCGTGGCGCGCAACTCCGCCTTCGCCTTGGGCTATGGGCCCGAGGCGGGGCGCTGCGTCTGCTACGTCTTCGAGGGCAGCTTTGCCGGTGGCATGCGCTACCTGCTGGAATGCGCGGGGCGTGCCGGCACGCCGGTGTGCCATGAGGTCGCCTGCGCCGCGACCGGCGCCGCGCAATGCCGCTTCGAACTGCGCTGCGACGCCATGGATTGATCCCGGTTTTCACCTGAAGGAGGGCGACATGTTCGACCGCGACCGCTTCATCGAGGACTGCCAGGGCGCGATCGCCAGTCCCAACCCCGCACGCGACATGCGCGAGGTGGTGGCGCGTGCGGTTTCCGACCCCACAGCCCTGATGGCCAGCCTGGGCGCGCCGGAACATGGCGGCCTGGGCGTGATCCATCGCTCGGAGACGTTGACGATCCTCAACGTCCAGTGGCAGCCGAAAATGGTCATCATGCCGCATAACCACAACATGGCAGCGGTGATCGGGGTCTATTCCGGGCGCGAGGACAATATCCTCTGGCGCCGCCTGCCCGAGGATGGCGATGGCCGGATCGAAGGTGCCGGCGCAAAAACCCTGTCGGCGAAGGATACGCTGGTGCTGGGGGCCGACGTGATTCATTCCGTGATCAACCCCATCCCGCGCATCACCGGCGCAATCCACGTCTACAGTGGGGATTTCTTCGCTGCCGCGCGCAGCGAATGGGACCCGGAAACGCTGCGCGAAATGCCCTATGACATGCAAAAGGTGATGCGGATGTTCGCCGGCCAGGCGTGACCTCCATTGCATGTCACCATGGCGGCCTTCGCCGTATTGTCATAGACTTCCCGCGGTTGGGGCGTTCGCCCGCCCCTGCCAAACGGAGGAACCATGACAGACAACAACAGCGCCGCGACAACCTGGCCACGCCGGTTGAACCTGGGATGCGGCGGCATGCGGCGGGATGATTGCCTCAATGTCGATAGCAGCAGCCGCGCATCGCCCGATCTGCTTGTCACCGACCATGATTACACCATGCTGCCACGCGGCCATTTCGACGAGATCTTCGCCCATGGCCTGCTCGAGACCCTGCCACGGACGCGGCTGATGGACACGCTCTTCGACTGCGCCGATCTGCTGGCTGAGGGCGGACGGCTGGAGATCGAGACGGCCGATCTTGATGGGTTCATCCGCCGCTTCTCGCAGGACGGCAGCTTCGAGAACATCCACAACACGACAGCCGATCTTTTCGGCAACCAGGCCAGCCCGGTCGATGAACGCCGCCAGGCCTTCACGCCCCGCACGCTCGGCGTCTATCTGTGGGCGGTGGGACTGGAACCCGGCGAATTCACGAGCGGCGATGGCTGCCGCCTCAGGGTCGCGGCCCGCAAATACCGGCATTGGCGGCATCTCGAGGAGATCGAGAGCTATGCCGAATTCATTCAGCGCGCCTTTGTCGAATTCCTCGACCGCGATGCCGATGATTGGCGACTGGGCGAGACGGGCACGGCGATGAACAGCCGTGAGCGATGCAATGAAATCCGCACCCTGGCCGGCGCGCCGGAGCGGCTCTACAAAATCGGCGATGGACGCATCATCCCCGGCACGACCGGGGATCACACGACCAGTTCGGAGGGATGACCATGCAGCCGCCCAATCTGCCGCGCCGCGCGGCCCTTCCTCTCGCTCTCGCCAGCGTGGCCGCGGCGGCGGCGGAGTACCCGGCGCCGCGTGAGGCCAGCTGGGTGGCCCGGGATTTCCGCTTCCACACCGGCGAGGTGCTGCCCGAGGTGAAGCTCGCCTATACCACCATTGGCACCCCCGGCGCGCCGCCGGTGCTGATCCTGCACGGCACGGCGGGCTCCGCGCGCAGCCTGCTCAATCCTGGCTTCGCGGGCGAGCTCTTCGGCCCCGGCCAGCCGCTGGATGCACAGCGCCATTTCATCATCCTGCCCGATGCGCTGGGTGCCGGCGCCTCCGCCAAGCCCTCGGACGGGCTGCGCGGCCGCTTTCCGCGCTACAACTACGCCGACATGGTCCAGGCCCAGCACCGCCTGGTCGCCGAAGGCCTGGGGCTCGGCCATCTCAAGCTGGTGCTCGGCAATTCGATGGGCGGCATGCACTGCTGGCTGTGGGGTGTGACCCATCCCGGCTTCATGGATGCACTCGTGCCCATGGCCTCGCAGCCCACCGAAATGGCGGCGCGCAACTGGATGCTGCGACGGCTGCTGGTGGAGAGCATTCGCCGCGACCCCGCCTATGCCGATGGCAACTACACCACGGCGCCACCCTCGCTGCGCATGGCCAATGTGTTCTACGCCACGGCCACCAATGGCGGCACCCAGGCGTTGCAGGCCCAGGCGCCGACCCGCGCCCAGGCCGATGCGCTGGTGGAGCAGCGGCTGGGCGCCAATCCGCCGGCCGACGCCAATGACTTCGTCTACCAGTGGGACAGCTCGCGCGACTACAATCCGGCCCCGCTGCTTGAGCGCATCCAGGCCCGGGTCCTGGCGATCAATGCCGCCGATGACGAGCGCAACCCGCCGGAGACCGGGGTGATGCAGGCGGCCCTGCGGCGCATCCCGAATGCGCGGCTGCACCTCATTCCCGCCAGCGCCGAGACGGCCGGCCATGGCACCACCGGCCAGGCGCGGTTCTGGCGCGAGGCGTTGCGGGAATTCATGGCCGCCCTGGGCTGAACCGGAGCCCGGCCGCTCTATACAGCCCCGGCGCATTCGGTTGATCCTGCGGCCGATGCTTCGAGGGGATTGCGATGCTGCTGAAGGACCGCGTGGCCGTGGTGACCGGCCCGGCGAAGGGAATGGGCGCCGCCTGCACGCTGATGCTGGCGGAGAATGGCGCCGATATCGCGCTGGTGGGGCGTGACACCGCGGCGATCGGGCCGGTGCGTGACCAGATCATCGCCATGGGCCGCCGCGCCGAGATTTTTGGCTGTGACATCACCGACGCCGCGGCGGTGGAGGCGATGGGCACGGCCGTGCTGGCCGAATTCGGGCGCTGCGATGTGCTGGTCAATATCGCGGGCGGGCGTGGGCCGCTGGGCAAGAGTTTTTGGGAGACGACGCCCGAGGAGTTCGACCAGATCCTTCGCCTGAACGTGACCGGCTGCTTCCTCACGATGCGCGTCTTCGCGCCCAGGATGATTGCCGCGAAGTCCGGCAAAATCGTCAATGTCGGCGGCACCTTCGGGCTGCGCGGGCGCGCCGGTCGGGCGGCCTATTCCGCCAGCAAATGGGGGCTGCGCGGCATCACCAAATCAGCCGCGCTCGAACTCGGCCAGCACAACATCAACGTGAACTGCGTCTGCCCCGGCATGGTGGAAGGGCCGCGCTTCGAGGCGGTGCGCGCCACCATGGCGGCGAAGGAGGGCATCGATGCAGAGGCCGCGCGGCAAAAACACGCGAGCGAATATGCGCTACGCCGGATCAGCACCGATGGGGATGTGGCCAATGCCGTGCTGTTCCTGGCCAGCGACCTGTCCCGCCAGATCACCGGCCAGGATCTGGCTGTCGATGGGGGATGGGTGATTTGACCATGCAGGCCGATCTGCTGATCACCGGCGGCACGGTGGTCAATGAAACCGGCCGCTTCGCCGCCGATGTGGCGGTGAAGGACGGCCTGATCGTCTTCGTGGGCGATGGCCGCTTCGCGCCCCCAGCCGCCGAGACGCTGCACGCCGCCGGCCAATTCATCATCCCCGGCGCCATCGATGTGCACACGCATATCCGCGAGCCCGGCATGACCCAGAAGGAGAACTGGCGCACGGGCACCCGCGCGGCAGCGGCGGGCGGTGTCACCACCGTCTTCGACATGCCCAACAACGACCCGCCGACCTGGTCGCTGGAGGCCCTGGCGATGAAGCGCGAGGCGGCGGAGCGCCAGGCGGTGGTGAATTACGGCCTCTATGGGCTGCTGGACGAGCGCGCGCTGGACGCGATCGAGCCCCTGGCCGAGGCCGGCGTGATCGGCTTCAAGCTCTTCCTCGGCAATACCACCGGCAACCTGCCCGCCCCCAATGATGGCGCGGTGCTGGAAGGCTTTGAGATTCTGGCCGGCCTTGGCCTGCGTTGCTCCATCCATGCCGAGAACTCGCCCATGCTGTTCTGGCGCGAGAACCGGATGAAGGCCGCCGGGCGCGATGATGAATTCGCCCATCTCGCGGCGCGGGCCGACATCGTGGCGCTGGAGGCACTGCAACGTTCCATCACGCTCAGCGAATGGACGGGTGCGCGCATCCACATCGTGCATGAGAGCTGTATGCGCTCCATCCCCATCATCCGCGAGGCCAAGGCCCGCGGCGTTGAGATGACGGTGGAGACCTGCCCGCAATACGTCCTGATCGCCGCCGAGGACCTGACCGGCGATGCAGCCCGCGTGGCGCGCCTCAACCCGCCGATCCGCGAAGGCCGGCAGCGCGAGCCCATCCTGGCCGCGCTGGTGGATGGCACCATCGACATCTTGGGCACCGACCACGCGCCGCATGCCATGGCGGAAATCCAGCAACTCAGCTTCTGGGACAATGCCTGCGGCTTCCCGGGCGTGGAGACGTCGATGCGCCTCATGCTCACCCTGGTGCATGAGGGGCGGATGACGATGGAGCAGTATGTCCGCATGGCCAGCGCGGCCCCGGCGAAGGCCTTCGGCCTCTACCCTCGCAAGGGCGTGATACAGCCGGGTGCCGATGCCGATATCGCCGTGGTCGATCCGCTTGCCCGCGCAACCATTCACGGAGCGGAGCTGCACAGCGAACTCAGCCGCTTCACGCCCTTCGAGGGCCGCGAGACGGTCGGCCGCCCCGTCGCCACCATCGTGCGCGGCCGCGTGGTCATGCGAGGCGGCGTGGTCGCGGAGGCACCGGGCTGGGGCCGGATGGAACGCCCGGTGATGGCGCCGCCCGCACCACGCAACCTCGCCACCACGACACGGGCGATACTCCAGCCCAATGCGCGGCCCTGGTAGGGCCTGGACACGAAGCACCCTGACGGCGCCAGGGCGATTTTGGTCAGGCTCGGCCTGGTCCGGCAATTCAAGCTCCGGGTGCTTCCACCCAGAGCGATTGCGGCCTTAGACCATGCTGCGTTCACAAGCGTTCACCCCGCATGGTCTAGCCGTTGCTGAGAGCATGATTCAGCGTTTTCGGCGATTCCGCCTCAACGCATCATGCCCTAGCCCACGCCCAGCAGTTCGACCTCGAACAGCAGCGTCGCATTGGGCGGAATCACCCCGCCCGCGCCGCGCGCGCCATAGCCGAGCTCCGGCGGAATCACGAGGGTGCGGCTGCCGCCCACCTTCATCCCCGCAAAGCCCTGGTCCCAGCCGCCGATCACCTGGCCCACACCCAGGGTGAACTCGAAGGGCTGCCCACGATCGCGCGAGCTGTCGAATTTACGACCCTTGTTCCCTGGCGCCGCCGGATCGAACAGCCAGCCGGTGTAGTGCACGCTGATCTGCTGGCCCGCGGTCGCCTCGGCACCGGTGCCGATTGTGGTGTCTGTCATCGATGAATTCCTTGCATTCCGAGCACGAGTGTTACCGTCCGCGATGGGGGAACTGCAACCCTGGGCGGGCTGAGCGTGTTGCGAGGATCAGCCCGGTTCGCGGCACCCGCCTGAGGAGGCCCAACGATGCGTCAACGCCGCTGGCTTATCGTGCTCGGCACAGGGCTGGCCATCTCGCTGGCCGGGCTGGTGATCGGCCTTGCCGTGCTGCCCACCGCCTGGCTGCGCGGCATGGCGCAGGCCCAGGCAGGGGCATGGCTGGGGCGGGAGGTCCGGATCGCGGCGCTGCGCATCCGCCCGGGCAGGACCACCGAGGTGGAGTTGGCCGGCCTGCGGGTGCTGAACCCGCCGGGCTTCGCGGAAGGCGAGGATGTCCTGACGATCACCAGCGTGACCATGCATGTCGATGTGCTCGCCAGCCTGCGCGGCTGGGCACTGGTGATCCCGCGGGTTGTGATCAACGAGCCCCGGGTTCAGGCACGGGTGCTGGCCGATGGCACACATAATCTCGCGGTCGCCCTGCCATTGCCACCTGGTGATGACGCGGCCGGGCAGCCCATCCCCTTCCCTATCGGCCTCGTCACGATCATCGGCGGCGAGGGCAGGTTGCTGCACGCCCCGCTGCGCGCCGATGTCGCCATGCGCTTCGAAACACGCGACAACCCGCAGGGCCAGCAACAGATCGTGGCGACGGCGCAGGGGCATTACGCCGGCGCGCCGATCACGGCGCGCTTCCTCGGTGGTGCATTGCTCGGTGTGCGCGACGCCCAGAATCCCTGGCCGGTGGAAGCCGCTTTGGAAAACGGTACAACCCACGGCGCCTTGCGCGGCACATTGCGCAACCCGCTGCTGCTGGCCGGGGCGGATCTGCGGCTTGAACTGTCGGGGCCGGACATGCGCTTCCTCACGCCGCTCACCGGCATTCCCATCCCTTCGACACCGGAATTCCACGTCGCCGGCCAATTGGCGCTGGCGGGCGGGCGCTTCCGTTTCACCGCCATCGAGGGCCGGGTGGGCAATAGCGATCTGGGCGGCGAGGTCACACTGCAACCCCGACGAGGCCGGCCCGATATCACCGCCGATCTGCGGGCGCGGCGGGTCGACCTCAAGGATCTGGCGGGCTTCATCGGCGGCAACCCCGGCCGGGGCCGCGCGATGCGTGACGACAATGCGCGCAGCGGTCGCGTCCTGCCCAACGCGCCGGTCAATATCCCGCTGTTCCGCGCGGCCGATATCCATGCCCGTTTCCGCGCGGCGCAGATCCGTGGCGAGGACTCGCCGATCGACAATATCGACGTCACGCTCGATCTGATCGACGGCGTCCTGACGCTGCGCCCCTTGCGCGGCAGCATCGGCCGGGGCGAGGCGGTGGTGACTGCCACCATCACACCCAGGGGCGATTCGCTGCATGCGGTGGCGGATGTGCAGTTGCGCAGGCTCGATCTCAGCCGGCTCATGCGCGCCATGGGCGGTCGGGGCGGCGGCGCGCTGGATGGGCGCGCCAGGATCGAGAGTGTCGGCAACTCCACCGCGCAACTGCTTGCGCACGGCAATGGCGGCCTCTCGCTGCGCACATCGGGCGGTGATCTCAGCGCCTTCGCCGTGGATATTGCCGGCCTCAGGCTCGGCCATGCGCTGTTCGCCGCGCTGGGACTGCCGTCGCGCACCACGCTGGAATGCTTCGTGGCCGATTTCGCGCTGCAATCGGGGGTGCTGAACACCCGCGCCATGCTGCTGGAGACCAGCGAGGCCGTGCTGATCGGCACCGGCAGCATCCGGCTGGATCAGGAAAGCCTCGACCTGCGGCTGCGCAGCCAGGCCAAGCATCTCACCATCGCCTCGCTGCCCACCAGCATGGCGGTCACCGGCCGCTTCTCCGCGCCCTCGGTCTTCCCGGTGATCGTGCAGGATCGCGGCACGGGTCCGCTCGCGCAGCTCTGGGCGCTGGCCACCGCGCCATTGTCGCTGATGCCGATCATCGAATTCGGCACCGGGGATGACCAGCGCTGCGAGGCGGCATTGCGCCGGGTCCGTGGCCCCGGGCGCTGACCGCCGGCCGGTTCAGTTCATCACGATGGCGGCGCTGCGCGCGACCCCGCGCCAGCGCTCGAGATCGGCGGTGATGATGGCGCTCAGCGCAGCGCCGTCGGTCGCCTCCACGGTGAAGCCGGTGGCGGCGAGGCGGGTTGCGATCTCGGGGTTGCGCAGGGCCTCGCGCAGGGCGGCCTGCACCCGCTCGCGCAGTGCCGCCTCCATGCCGCGGGGGGCGACCAGGCTGTGCCAGCTGCCGGAGGTGAAATCGGCAAGCCCCGCTTCCGGGAAGGTCGGCACCTCGGGCAGCAGCGGGTGGCGCGCCGCGCCGCCCACCGCGATGGGGCGCAGCCGCCCGGCCTGGGCATGCGCGGCCACGGTGGCGATGTTGAGCATCGACAGCTGCAAGGTTCCGCCCAGAAGGTCCGTGGCCGCGGCACCACTGCCGGTATAGGGGATGTGGGTGGGCGTGGTTCCGGTGCGCAGGCGAAAAAGCTCCATCCCCAGATGCTCCGACGAGCCGATGCCCGAGGAGCCGTAGGAGGCGGCGGCCGGATTGGCCCGCAACCAGGCGATGAGCGTGGCAAGATCCGTCACCGGCAGGGCGGGGTTCACCACCAGCAGATTGGGCGCGCTGATGGCCAGGGTGAGCGGGGTGAAATCGGCCACCGGGTCGAAGGGCGGCCGCTGCGAGATCACTGGCGTCACCGTCATCAGGCCCGAGGCCGCGACGAAGAGCGTATGGCCATCCGCCGGCTGGCGGATGACGTATTGCGCGGCGACGATGCCATTGGCGCCGGTGCGGTTCTCCACCACCACGGGCTGGCCGATGGCCGCCGCCAGCGGGCCGGAGAGCGCGCGGGCGAGAAGATCGGACGGCCCGCCCGGCACATAGGGCACGACGATGGTGACGCCGCGCGACGGCCATAAACCCTGCGCCAGCGCGGGTGCCGCAAGTCCGGGCAGGCCCAGTACAGAGAAGAGCGTTCGGCGGGCGATCATGGGCGGAAATCCTTGGCAGTGCGGTCTCACCGCCCAGCCAAGCAAGCCCTATGCCGGGAAGCCGTAGAGCGCCGCCGGGTTGTCAACCAGGATGGTCCGGCGCAGGCCCGCATCCGGCGCCCAATCCGCCAGCAGCCCGAGCATGTCGCCATCATTGGGCATGGCGCCGTAATGCGAGACATGCGGCCAGTCGCTGCCCCAAAGGATGCGTGAGGGCGCGGCGGCGATCACCGCGTGGGCCATCGCATGGCTGTCGGAATAGGGAAATTCCTTCTCGGCCGAGATGCGATAGAGCCCGGTCAACTTCACCCAGAACTGGCCATCGCCGAGGAGCCCCAGGAATTCCTGGTAGCCGGGATGGGCAAGGCCGCCCGAGGCCGGCTTGGCATAGCCGATATGGCCGACCGAGATCGGCAGCCGCGTGGCCGCCGCCAATTCGCGCAACTCCGCGATCTTCTGCTCGACATGCACCAGCAATTCGATGTGCCAGCCCAAGGGCCGCAGCATGTCGGCGACGGCGGCGATGGCGGCCATGGACTTGAACGGCATGCCACCGCGATCGACCAGGTTTACCCGGATGCCGCGGGCACCGCTGGCGTGCATGGCGGCGAGCTCGGCCTCCGTCACGCCCTCGCTGACCGAGACGACGGCGCGCAGCCGGTCGGGATAGGCACTCGCCGCATCCAGCACGGCGCGGTTGTCGGTGCCATGCACGCTGGCCTGGGTGACGACGCCGCGGCTCAGCCCCAGCACATCATGCAGCGCGAGCAGCCGGTCCACGCCATTGTCGGGCGGGGTATAGCCGCGCGTGGCCTGATAGGGGTAGCGGGCGGCATCGAAGACATGGGCATGGGTGTCGCAGGCGCCCGCCGGCAGCGCCCAGACGGGCGGCCGGGGATTGGTGTCGGGGCCGAGGCAGAAGGGAATCTCGTCCATGGTTCAATCCACCTGCGCGCCGGAGAGACGCACGAGTTCGACCCAGCGCGGGATCTCCTCGCGCACGAAGGCGGCGAATTCAGGCGGCGTGGTGGCCACCGGTTCGGCACCCAGATTGGTCAGCCTGTCGCGGATCTCAGGCCGCGCCATGCCCCGGTTTAGCGCGCCATTCAATTGCGCGAGCAAGGGTTCCGGCGTCGCCGCCGGTGCCACAATGCCGTGGTATTGCGTGACGAGGTAGCCGTTCAGCCCGGCCTCGGCCAGGGTCGGCAATTCGGGCAGCGCGGTCGCGCGCCGCGCACTGGCCACCGCGATGCCGCGCAACCGGCTGGACTGGATGGGGCCGAGCAGCGTGGCGGTGGGCTCGAAGATCATCTGAACCCCCTGCCCGGCCAACATGTCGTTCATCGCCGGCCCGCTGCCGCGATAGGGGACATGCACGATCTCGGTCCCGGCCAGGCGGTTGAACAGGGCCAGCGCCATATGCATGGCCGTGCCATTGCCGGCCGAGGCGGCGTTCAGCTTTCCGGGCTCGGCCTTCGCACGCGCGATCAGCTCGGCCACCGTGGTGACCCCCAGTTCGGGCCTGACAGCGAGGACCAGCGGCCAATTCGCGACCTGGCCGACAAAGGCGAAATCGCGCAGCGTCTCATAGGGCTGGCGCGGGCTCAGCGCGTGGTTGATCGCCAGCACATTGGTATTGGCCAGCAGCAGCGTATGGCCATCGGGTGCGGCGCGGGCAGTATTTTCGGCGGCGAGCTGGCCGCCAGCGGTGCCGCGATTCTCGACCACAACAGTGGCGCCGCCCCATTCCTCGGACAGGCCGCGCGCGACCAGCCGGCCCAGCGCATCGGCCGTGCCACCGGGAGGCGCGCCGACGATCAGGGTGACGTTGCGGGCGGGAAAGCCCTGCGCCAGCGCAGGTGTCGCCAGCAGCGCCGGCAGGATTCGACGGGTGATTGTCATGACGTCTCCCTAACCCGGCAGCAGGCCGGCCTCACGCAGAAAACGCCGCATGCCGGGATGGATCAAGCCCTGATCGGCCAGCGCCGCGGCTGTGTTCTCCAGCGTGGTCTCGGCGGCCTGGGGCAGCAGGCGCGCCATGTTCTCGGCACCGCCGCGGATGGCGGCGGCGATGCGCAGGCCCACCTCCTCGGGCAGGCCGGGGCGCGCCAGCACCAGGCTCCAGGTGCCCACCGATTCCACCGGCGCGGTCTGGCCTTGGTAGCTGCCGGCGGGCAGCACCATCGGCCGCAGGCTGGGCTGGGCGGCCAGGATGCGCGCCCGCTCGGAGGCGTCTGGGGCGATGAAGCGCAGCCCCCCCGGCCCCGCGGCGATGGCGGCGAAACCCGGCCAGCCCGCGCCGCCGCCCCACAGCGCGGCCACGCGCCCGTCCATGACCATGGCCGGCCCATCGCCGGCACGCTCGAGGAACACCGCCTCGAAATCACGTTCGATGTCGAGGCCAAGTCCGCCCATGATCTGCCGGGCCAGCACGATGAAGCCTGAGCTGCGGGCACCCCAGGCCACGCGCCGCCCGCGCAGCTCGGCGATGGCATTGAGTGGGCTGTCGCGCAGCACGCCGAAGAAGCCGGGCTGGGCGTACATCGCGGCCATCAGCGTGATGCCCTGGCCGCGGCCCAGCGCGGTGGTCGCGATGTCGCCTGCAACCAGCGCCAGATCGACCTCGCCCCGCGCCAGCAGGCCGACATTCTCGCCGCTGCCCTGGGTGTTGCGCGGCTCGATCACCAGCAGCGGGTCGGCCGAGCGCAGCCCCTGGGCAAAGGCGGTGCCATAGGCGGGAAAGCCGCCGCCGGGGGTGGCGGTGGCCAGGCTGAGGGTCGTGTTGGGGTTGTCGCTCATGGCCAATGCTGTAGCAGATCCGGCCATGCCGAACACCGACCAGAGTTTCCCCTCGGGCTCGCCCCTGCAGGCGTTGTTCGACGCGCCGATGCGCCCGGGCGTGGTGCAATGGATCGGCCTGCGGCCCGAACGCCGCATGGCCGTGCAGGTCGTCGAGGAAGCGGTGCTGGTCGCGGGCCAGGGAATGTCCGGCGACCGCTACCGGACCAGCCGCAATGGCGGCCGGCAGGTGACGCTGGTCTCGGCCGCCCATCTCGCGGCGGTGGCGGGCTTCCTGGGGCTGGAGACCCTGGCGCCGGAAAGACTGCGCCGGAACATCGTGGTCGGCGGCGTGAACCTGCTGGCCTTGAAGGGCCGACAATTCCGCATCGGCGGCGCGCTGCTCGAATACAGTGGCGAATGCCACCCCTGCTCGCGCATGGAGCAGGAATTCGGCCCCGGCGGCTACAACGCGGTGCGCGGCCATGGCGGCATCACCGCGCGGGTGCTGGAGGGTGGCGCGCTGCGGCTCGGCGATCCGCTGCTGCGGCTGTGAGGCGCTCAGCCCCAGAACACGCGGGACGCGGTGGCCAGACCCGTGGCCGCCAGCATCCATAGCGCCACGCGGCGATAGCGCGCCTCCGGGCTGCCGGCATAAAGCCGCGCACCCAGCGCCGAGCCGGCCCAGACCACCGGCAACCCGGCCAGGCCGAGCAGCAGAACCTGGCCATCGATGCGCCCCAGCAGCGCCAGCGGCAGCAGCCCGGCCAGGGCGGTGAGCATGAACAGCACGATCATGGCGCCGCGCGCGGCTTCGGCCCGGAGCGGCGAGGCCAGATACATCGCGATCACCGGCGGCCCGGGCATGGCGGCCAGCCCGTTGCACAGCCCGGCCAGCAGGCCGAAGCCCAGCACCGCGGGCCCGCGCGGCGTGCGCCGCAGCCGGAAGCCGCCGCCGAGCACCGCGACGGTCAGCCCGACCAGGCCCGCGATGACCAGCCGCACCGGCGCCGCCGGCAGCACCGAAAGCGCCCAAAGGCCCAGCGGCGTGGCCAGCGCAGCACCGAGTGCGAGGCGCGCCAGCGAGGGCCGGTCGGCCACCGCCCAGGCGGCGGAAAGCCCCTGCAGGCTGATGAGCAATTGCAGCAGCAGCACCACCGGCACCACCTCGGCCGGCGGGTGCAGCAGGCTGAGCAGCGGCATGGCGGCGATGGCGAAGCCGAAGCCGGTAAAACCGCGCAGCAGCCCGGCGAAGAACAGCATGGCCAGGGTCAGCAGGGTCTCAGCCATTTCGGCGGCACCGGGCGGCAAGGCGGGAAGCGCTCCTGGCCGGCGCTGATCGTTGCGGTTTTGCCACAAGGCGACATGAGCACGGCTGATCCGGCCAGGCCAGACCGTGCAAGGCACGCAAATCAACGTATTGGGACAAACTCACGGCCCGCGCGCCGGGCGGACAAAATGCCGCGCCAAAATGCGTAATGCGCGGAAATTGCAGAAAAGGGACAAATTCCCGGCCCGCGCGCGGGGCGTAGTCACGCAGGCGCCAAGGCCCGCAATGCGCGCAAATTCAAGAAAACCGACAAATTCACCGCCCCGGCGAGGCGCGGTGGGGATGGCGGGATGCGGTTGTTGAAACAACGAAAGCGCGCAAATATAGGATTATTTACCGCAATTGTCAAGGCTCGCGCGGGCATCGCCAACCCCGGTTCCAGCACCGGAACCCTCCCCTCCCCAACCCTCCCCACCCTGCTAGGCTCCCGCCAAAGAGGAGCGACCCATGAGCGGCCACCAGCACCAGATCCCCATCCGCGAGGATTGGCTCGCCACCACGCCGGAAGCGATTCTCGACCCCGGCCAGCGCATCATCGACCCGCATCACCACCTCTGGGACCAGCCGGGCTGGCGCTACCTGCTCGATGAGATGCTGGCCGATATCCGCTCGGGCCATGATATCCGCGCCACCGTGCTGGTGCAGTCCAGCCGCTCCATGTCGCGCGCCGCGGGGCCGGTCGAGATGCGCCCGGTGGGCGAGACGGAATTCGCCGCCGGTGTGGCCGCGATGTGCGACAGCGGGGTCTATGGCGATGTGCGGGTCTGCGCCGGCATCGTCTCCCAGGCCAATCTCATGCTGGGTGCCGCGGTGCGCCCGGTGCTGGAGGCGCATGCGGCGGCCGGCGGCGGCCGCTTCCGCGGCATCCGCCACATCGCCTGCTGGGATGCCGACCCCACCATGCTCAACCCCGCCTACGCGCCGCCCGAGGGCATGCTGGCCCGCCCCGATTTCCGCGCGGGTTTCGCCGTGCTGGGCGAGATGGGGCTGAGCTTCGATGCCTGGATCTTCTTCCACCAGATCCCCGAACTGACGGCCCTGGCCCGGGCCTTCCCAGCAGTGCCCATCGTGCTGAACCATTGCGGCGGCGTGCTCGGCATCGGCCGCTATGCCGGAAGCCGTGAGGCGGTCTATGCGCAGTGGAAGGCCAATATGGGCGAACTCGCGACCTGCCCGAATGTGATGGTGAAGCTGGGGGGCCTGGGCATGCGCCTGCCGGGCTTCGAACTGGAGCGCGGCGCAACGGCGCCCGGCTCCGCCCTGCTGGCCGAGACCTGGCGGCCCTGGATGGCGGAGATCATCGCCCTCTTCGGCGCTTCGCGCTGCATGTTCGAAAGCAATTTCCCGGTCGACAAGGGCGGCTACAGCTATGCCGTGGGCTGGAATGCCTTCAAGCGCCTGGCCCAGGGCGCGAGTGCGGCGGAGCGCGATGACCTGTTCTTCGGCGCGGCGGCGCGCTTCTACCGCCTGGCGCTCTGACCGCCCCGCGCGCCATGGCAGGGCCTGCGCCGGCCAACCCCGCACCACCCGGCGCGGGGCGCCCAGGCGATGGCCGGCTCAAGCCCGGCCATGACGGGGGTCATCACCAACGCGGCTCAAGCCCCAGCCCCGGCCCGTCCGGCACCGTGATCTGCCCGCCCACCGGGTCCAGCGCCTTCCCATAAGGCGCATCCGCCAGCGCGGCATAATAAATCTCGACCGGCTGCGGCTCCTCGGCCGCCGCCAGGAAATGCAGGCTGGCCAGCAGCCCGGGGCCGAAATAGGGGCAATGCGGCACCAGCTCCACACCCGCCAGCCGCGCCAGCTCGGCCACCTGCAGCAGCGCGGTCACGCCGCCGATCTTGGTCACGCTGGGCTGCGCCACATCCAGCGCGCCGGCGGCGAAGAAACGGCCGAATTCCTCCGGCGCGCCGATATTCTCGCCCGCCGCGATCGGGCAGCGCGCCGCGTCGCGCACGGCGGCAATCGCCGAAAAATCCTCGGGCGGCCAGATCGGCTCCTCCACCCAGGCAATGTTCATGCCCTCCACCGCACGGCAGAAATCCAGCGCCTCCACTTCGCTGCCCCAGGCGCAGTTGATGTCGAGCATGATGGGGATCTCGGGCGGCGCCGCGGCGCGGGCGGCGCGGATGCAGGCGAGGTCGACCTCATGCAGCTTGATGCGCTTATAGCCGCGCGCCACCGCCTCGGCCGTGTTGCGGGCGACATCCTCGGCCACGCCATAGCGCAGCAGGCTGGCATAGGCTTCCACCTGCGGCCGCGCGGCCGAGCCCAGCAGCGCATGCAAGGGCTTGCCCGCCCGCTTGCCCGCCAGATCCCACAGCGCGATGTCGATTGCCGAGATCGCGAAGATCACCGGCCCGCTGCGGCCGAAATTGTGGAAGCGGCGCTGCAACATCAGCGACAGCGCGGCCGGGCGGGTTGCGTCCTGGCCGAGCGCCGCGGGGGCGATCAGCCGGTCCAGCGCGTCCTTCGTGGTGTCCACCAGGTTGAAGCCGAAGCCCTCGCCCCAGCCATGCAGCCCGTCCTCTGTCTCCACCCGCACGACCAGCGTGTCCATGCCACGCAGATGCAGATTGCCGCCCACCCCCGCGGCCCCGGCACCATAGGTGAAGCTGCTGCGCTGGATCCGGCTTTCGATACGCGTGATTTTCATGGCTATTCGCACCCTTCCGGCGTGGTCGCCGCTGACCGATACTGCCGCCAAGGCCGCAGGCTTGAAACCCGGCCATGGAGGAATTTTGCCATGTGGCGCATCGCATTCCTGGTCCTTCTGGCCGCCCTTCCGGTGGCGGCGCAGGAGAATTTCCCGGCCCGTCCCATCCGCTTCATCGTCCCCTTCGCCCCCGGCGGGCCGTCGGACATCGTGGCCAGGATCATGGCGCCGCGCATGCAGGCCACCCTCGGCCAGCCCGTGGTGGTGGAGAACCGCGTGGGTGCCGGCGGCGTGACCGGGGTGGAGGTCCTGGCCCGGGCGGCGCCCGATGGCTACACCATCGCCATCGCCTCGGCCGGCGCGCTGGCCATTTCGCCCCGGCTGCCCCGCGGCACGCCCTATGACCCCGTTCGTGATCTCGCCGCCATCACCCTGGGCGTGCTGGTGCCCGAGCCGGTGGTAGTCCCGGCGGTGGCGCCCTGGCGCAGCATGGCCGAGCTGATCGCCGCCGCCCGCGCCCGCCCCGGCGCGCTGAACTACGCCTCCTCCGGCCCCGGCTCCATGCCGCATCTGGCGGCGGAGCAATTGCAGGCGGCGGCGGGGATCGAGCTCACCCATGTTGCCTATCGCGGCGGCGCGCCGCTGGCCATGGCGGTGCTGCAGAACGAGGCGCAGCTGGGCTTCGCCGACCTGCCCATCCTGCTGCCGCATATCCGCGCCGGCACGATGCGCGCACTCGCCGTGGGCGCGCCCGCGCGGCTGTCCTGGATCCCCGATGTGCCGACCATGGCCGAGGTCGGCCTGCCCACCGTCGATGCCTCCAACTGGCATGGCATCGTGGCCCCCGCGCGGGTGCCCGAGCCCATCCTGGTGGCGCTACACCGCGCCGCCGCCGGCGCGCTGCGCGACCCCGAGGTGGCGCGGCTGCTGCATGAGCAGGGCGCCGAGCCCGGCGGCAATTCGCGCGCCGAATTCGCAGCCTTCATCGCCTCCGAGCTGACGAAATGGGGCGAAGTGATCCGCCGCGGCAATATCCAGGGAGAATGAACGCCATGCCATTCGCGCAAGCCCGGGGGGCCCGGCTCCACTACGAGGAAACCGGCCACGGCCACCCCATCATCTTCGTGCATGAATTCGGCGCCGATCATCGCGAATGGGAGCAGCAGGTCCGCTTCTTCTCGCGCGAATACCGCTGCGTCACCTTTGCCGCCCGCGGCTATCCGCCCTCGGATGTCCCGGCGGATGGCAGCCTGTATGGCCAGGATTTCGCCGTGGGCGACGTGCTGGCGGTGATGGACCATCTGGCCATTGCCCGCGCCCATGTCGTGGGCCTGTCCATGGGCGCCTTCGCCACGCTGCTCTTCGGCATCCGCCACCCCGACCGGGCGACGGCGCTGGTGGTGGCGGGCGTGGGGTCGGGCTCGAACCTGGCCGAGCTCACGGCGTTTCGCGCCGCACAGCAGGAACGCGCCGCCCGGCTGCGCGCCGAGGGCTGGCAGGACCTGGCACTGGAAGCCGGCACCAGCCCCACCCGCATCCAGCTCCGCCACAAGGACCCGCGGGGATGGGAGGAGTTCGTGGCGCATCTGCGGCAGCACTCGGCCGCGGGCTCGGCCTTCACCCAGGCGCATTACCAGGGCGAGCGCGACCCGGTGCAGGCCTGGGAAGCCCAGCTGCGCACCATGCATGTCCCCACCCTGCTCGCCGTGGGCGATGAGGATGAGCCCTGCATCGAGCCCAATATCTTCCTCAAGCGGCATCTGCCGAATTGCGGGCTGTGGATGCACCCCCGCACCGGGCATGCCATCAACCTCGAGGAACCGGCCGCCTTCAACCGCGCCGTGCAGGATTTCTTCTCGACGGTGGAGCGTGGGCGGTGGAAGCTGGAGGCCTAATGCCCGCCGAGGCGCTGGGCTAGCCCCGCGCCTCGCGCATCACCGCCACAAAAGCCTGCGCGCTGTCGCCCAGCCGCGCGCCCAGGCGCCTCGCCCTGGGATTGAGCGCCGAGACCACGCCGCTCTGCCAGCAGGACAGCCCCTCGCCGATATGCGCGGTCCAGGCCGAGACGGTGCCGGCCGCGATGCCCTGGGCCTCGAGCGCCGGCAGGCGGGTGTATCCCGCGCCCTCCAGCCCGCCATCGGCGTCGTTGTAGAGGGCGGCGAAGACCGGGTATTTCGCCGCCGTCTCCGGCCGGCCACCCAGCAGCCCGCCATGGCTGCCGATCAACGCGATGGCGCCGGCATCCTCGGGCCGCAGCAGCGAAGCGCTGTCGAAGGCCACGCAGCCCGGCAGGTCATGGCGGTTTTCACGTGCGGGCGGCGGCGCGGGGGAGGGCGGCAGCCCCTCCAGCAGCGGCAACGCCTCGGCGCCCGTCATGCCCTCGCGCAGGCCGCGGGCGCGGGCGGCGGCGTTCAGCGCGGCGATCACGCCACAGGTCGCGGTGTCCCCGCCATGGCCGATGCGCGCGCTGCGGTGCGAGACCGCGGCGGCCGGCACCCCCAGCAATTGCAGCAGTTCCAGCCCGCCGATGCCGGCCTGGTCAAGCCCGATGCCGGCATCATTGAGCAGAACAGCGGCGACGCCGGCCCGCGCGCAGAGGGTGGCGGCATAGAGCCCGGCATGCGAGCCGCCAGCCACCACGGCGCCGCGCGCCTCCGGCCCGAAGCGGGTGACGCTGTCGATGATGATGGGCGGTGTCGGCATGTCTCCCCCGCGATGATCGGACCGCAACGATAGCGCGGGGCGGCAGCGGCGCCAGCCGGCCCGCGCCCCGCGTTCATTTGCTGGAGGTGACCGAATCCATGCCGACGGAGGGCGGCAGCAGCGTCTTCAGCGCCTTCTCCAGCGTGGCCATGCGGTAGGGTTTCTGCAGGAACAACACCTCCGCCCCCGGCCCATCGGGAACCCGCGTTGCCGGGCGCGGATGGGCGGATGCCAGCAGCACCCGAAGGTTCGGGCGCAGATCGATCGCAAGCTCGGCCAGCCGGTCGCCATTCACGCCGCGCGGCATGACGATGTCGGTGAACAACAGGTCGATCGGCATGTCCCGCTCGAGCATGGCCAGCGCCTCGACCGCATCACCCGCCGCATGCACCTCGTAGCCCAGGTTCAGCAGCATCTGCCCGGCCACGGCGCGCACCGATGGTTCATCCTCCACCAGCAGCACGGCGCGCGACCGTGCCGGCTTGGCGCGCTGCGGCAGGCGCGTGCCGCCGGGCAGCAGCATGCGAATGGTGGTGCCGGCCCCCGGCGCGCTCTCGATCTCCAGCAGCCCGCCGGACTGGGCGGCGAAGCCATGCACCTGGCTCAGCCCCAGCCCCGAGCCGGCACCGGCCGGCTTGGTGGTGTAGAAGGGCTCGATCGCCCGTGCGCGCACCTCCGCGCTCATGCCGATGCCATTGTCGATGACCTCGACCTGCACATAATCGCCGGCCGGCAGGGTCTGCTCGCCGAGCTGCTGGGGTTCCGGGAGATGCCGGGCGCGGGTGCGCAACAGCAATTCGCCGCCCTTGGGCATTGCATCACGGGCATTGACGATGAGGTTGAGCAGGGCGGATTGGAACTGTGCCGGGTCGATCAAGACCGGCCCCAACCCCGTGTCGATGTCGTTGCGGATGATGATGCGTTCGCCCACCGCGCTGCGGAACAGCTCCTCCAGCACGGCGATGAGGGTGTTGAGGTCGGTGGGTTCGGGCTGCAGCGCCTGCTGCCCGGCGAAGGCGAGCATCTGGGCCACCAGCCGCTGCCCGCGCGATGCGGCGACGACGCCGGTGCCCAGGATGCGCTCGATGCGCTCGTCACTGGTATAGCGGCCGATCAGGTCGAAGCTGCCGATGATGGCGGCGAGCAGGTTGTTGAAGTCATGCGCCAGGCCGGCGGTGAGCTGGCCCACTATTTCGAGCTTCTGCGCCCGGTGCAGCTGCTCACGGGCGCGTTCGAGTTGCCAGCGCTCGGTCACGTCGCGGGTGACCTTGGCAAAGCCCACGAGCGTCCCTTGGGCATCGTAGATGGCATCGATCACCACGGCTGCGCGAAACTGGCTGCCATCGCGCCGCACCCGCCAGGCCTCGTCCTCGAAGCGGCCCTGGGTGGCGGCGGCCTGCAATGCGGCCGCCGGCCGGCCGGCGGCGCGGTCCTCGGCGGTATAGAAGAGCTCCATCGACTGGCCGATGATCTCCCCGGCGGTATAGCCCTTGATGCGTTGCGCGCCGCTGTTCCAGGTCTGCACCCGGCCTTCCAGGTCGAGCCGGAATATGGCGTAGTCGACCACCGCTTCGATCAGGCTGTGCAAGATGTCGGCATCGGCGCTGCGCTGGTCGCCTGTCTTTGGTAGTTCGATCATGCTGCGCTTTCTAAAAAAAATATGCTTTGACATCATGTTGTTTCGTGGTCGCAACAATGACGCTTTCGAGATCGAGCGCGTCAAGATTTATTTGATGTGATGGCGGAATGATTTTTTGTTTTATGACTGAAGTGATTTTTACCTTTCAGCGAATGTCATACTTTGAATCAGCGCAGGGGGAAGAACCCCGCCCGGGCTGAAGCCTCTTCCCAAAGCCCAATGTTCGCTTTATGTTCTCACGTATGCCGCAGCCTTCCCCCCGCCTCTCCGACACGGTGGCAGCACTTCGTGCCAGGATCGCCACACTGGAACGTGATGACCGTGCCGCCATGCCCGGCCCCCACCCCTTCGGCCATGCCGCGCTCGATGCGGCACTGCCGCAGGGCGGCCTGGCGCGCGGCGCGCTGCACGAGGCTGCGGGCCGTGGGCCGGAGGTGGAGCATGGCACCGCGGCCGCGCTGTTCATCGCCGGCTGCATGGCGCGGCTCGGCGGGCCCATCCTCTGGGCGATGGAGCGCTGTGACCTCTTCGCCCCCGGCCTCGCCATGGCCGGGCTGCAGCCCAGCCAGGTGCTCTATGCCGAAGCCGGGCGGCCGGAGGCGGTGCTGCAGGTGATGGAGGAGGGCCTGCGCGAACCCGCTCTGGCCGGGGTGGTGGGCGAGGTGTCGGGGCGGCTGTCGCTCAGCGCCACGCGCCGCCTCAGCCTGGCGGCCGAGCGTGGCGGGGGGCTCGCCTTCATCCTGCGCCGCAGCCGCCGGGCGGATGATCCGGCGCTGGCGGAACCCTGTTCGGCCCATACCCGCTGGCGGGTGACGGCGCTGCCCAGCGGGCCGCCGCTTCGCTGGATGCCCAGGGTACCCGGCCTGGCCCGGGCGCGCTGGCGGGTGGAGTTGATACGCGGCCGTGGTGCCGAGCCTGGCGAATGGGATGTGGAGGCTTGCGATGCGACGGGTCATCTCGGTGTGGTTGCCGACCTTGTCGACCGATCGGCTGGCGGCCCCGTCGGCGGGGTCCTGGCCGGCAGTGTTGCCGAGCTTGAATACGAATACGAACCCGAGCCGGAATATGCACCCGCGCTCATACCGGCCGCTGGGCGGGCCAAAGCGCGCCGTCGCGCCTGACATCGTCGCGGCGCCGACCGAGGCCCCCCTGGTCACCCGTGCGCATGACGGCCGGCGCCAGGCGGTGGCGGCGGCCAATGCGGCGGCGCAGGCGCTGGGCATCCGCCCCGGCATGCCGCTGGCCGAGGCCCAGGCCCGGCTGCCGGACCTCGCCGTGCATGAGGCGACGCCCGCGGCCGACCAGGCGGCGCTGGAGCGCCTGGGCGCCTGGTGCCTGCGCTACACCCCCCTGCTCGCCGCGCCCGCCGAGGCCGGCTTGCTGCTGGATGTGACGGGTTGCGACCATCTCCGGGGTGGCGAGGCGGCGCTGCTCGACGACCTGCTGCGCGAATTGCGGGCGGCGGGCTATGCCGCCCGCGCCGCGCTGGCCGGCACGCCGGGCGCCGCCTGGGCGCTGGCCCGCTTCGGCCATGGCAGCCCCATCGTGGCCCCGGGAGACGAGGCCCAGGCGCTGGCCCCCCTGTCGCTCGCCGCCCTGCGCCTGGCGCCGGAGATCGTGCAGGGCCTGGGTCTGCTGGGGCTGGAGCGCATCGGCCAATTGGCGGAGATGCCGCGCGCGCCGCTGACCCGGCGTTTCGGCGCGACCCCGCACCGGGCGCTGGATGCCGCCCTGCAGGGCGAGCCCATCACCCCCTGGCTGCCCGAGGCGGTGGTGCGCCACCGCGCAAGTTTTCTCGAACCCCTGCTGACGGCCGAGGCCCTGGCCATCGCCATCCAGCGCCTGGTGGCGGAGGTCTGTGACGAACTCGCCCGCATCGACCGCGGCGCGCGCACCCTGGATGTGCATTTCGAGCGGGTGGATGGCACCATCCAATCGCTGCGCGTGGGCACGGCCAAACCCTCGCGCGCGCCGCTGCACCTCGCCCGCATGCTGTGCGAGAAGCTGGACACCGTGGCGCCGGGCTTCGGCATCGAGGCGATGGCCGTGGTGGTGCCGCTGGCCGAGCCCTTGCGGCCGCAACAATCCGGCGCTGCCTTCGGCGAGGCACCGGCGGGCGACATCGCGGGGCTGGTGGACCGTCTCAGCAACCGCCTCGGTGCCGCACGCATCTTCCGCATGGCGCCCACGCCGTCGGACGTGCCGGAACGCTCGGCACGCCGCGTGGGCCCGCTCAGTACGCCGCCCACCGGCTGGCCGCCCGACCTGCCGCGCCCGGTGCGCGTCTTCACACCCCCCTTCCCGGTCGATGCCGTCGCCGCCCTGCCCGATGGCCCGCCGGCGGCCTTCACCTGGCAGCGGCAACGCCGCCGGGTGAAGGCCGCCGATGGCCCCGAACGCATCCACGCCGAATGGTGGCGGCACGAGGCCGAGACCACGGCATTGCGCGACTACTGGCAGGTCGAGGACGAGGCCGGCCGCCGCTACTGGCTGTTCCGTCGCGGCGATGGCCAGGACGCGGCGACAGGCGATCTGCGCTGGTTCCTGCATGGGCTGTTCTGAATGACCGAAACGCTGCGCCCCGCCACCGAGGAGGAGATCGCCGCCACCCTCGCCCATGGCCTGCGCTATGAGGGCCGCAGGCGGGTGCATGACGCCGATACCGCCATGGCGCGGGTCACCGCCGAGCGCCTGGTACGGCATCTGCGCGCCAGCGGCTTCGTGCTGATGAAGCGGCCCGATATCGCGGCGCCCAGCACGACGGAGCATATCCCGCCATGAAGCCCTATCGCGTGGGTTGGATCAGCACCTCGGCCGCTATGCCCAGCCGCTCATGCAGCCGGCGGATCATGCCGATGGACAGGCCGCGCTTGCGGTTCAGCACCTCGGCGATGCGGGTGCGGGTGCCGATGATCGCCTCCAGGTCGCGCCGTGTCAGGCCCTGCTGCTCCATGCGGAAGCGGATCGCCTCCACCGGGTCCGGCGGGTCCATCGGATGATGTTTTACCTCATAGGCCTCGATCAGCGTGACCAGCACGTCCAGCCGGTCGCCCTCCGGCGTGCCGCTGGCATAGCCCCACAGCGCCTCCACCTGTTCCAGCGCCGCAGCGTGATCCGCCTCGTTGCGGATGGGTTTGACCTCAATCTCCATGCCTGACCTCCTTCACATCGATCCGGTCATAATCCCGATGGGTGCCGATCCATTTGATCCAGACGATTGCCTTGTCGAAATCCACCGCCACCACCAGCCGATAATCATTGCCCTTGATGTTGAAAACGATGCGGTCGGCAGTGACGATGCTCGCGGTGGCGTAGAGACGCTTCACATCCGCCGTGCTGGCCCAGTTCGCGCGGCTGACCTCGGCAAACCAGGCATCCAGCGCAGCCTTCAGGGCGGGCTGGTTCCTGTTACCGGCCTGGGACGCCACGAAGTCGCGCAAGCTGCGCCGCGCGATGATCCGCATGATATGGATATTACCATGCGCCCAAATTGGGCGCAAGATTCATGACCTACGCCGAACTCCAGGTCACCACCAACTACTCCTTCCTGCGCGGCGCCAGCCACCCGGCCGAGCTGTTTGCGGAGGCCGCGCGCCTTGGCATTCCGGCGCTCGGCGTGGTGGACCGCAATTCGCTGGCCGGCATGGTGCGCGCCTGGGATGCGGCGCGCGAAACCGGCGTGCGCCTCGTCGCCGGCTGCCATCTCGACCTCGACGACGCGCCCCCCCTGCTGCTCTACCCGCAGGACCGCGCGGCCTGGTCGCGGCTGTGCCGGCTGCTCACGCTCGGCCGCGCGCGGGGCGGCCATCGGGGGTTTTCGCTGTCCTGGCGCGACATCGACCCCACGGGTTTCATCGCCATCCAATTGCCGGGCGAAAAACTCGACCTGCACCGCCTGCGCGCCCATTTCGGTGACCGCGCGCATATCGCGCTGACGCGGCACCACCGCCCGGGCGACGCGCAGCGTCTGGCCAGGCTGGCCGAGGCCGCGCAGGCCGCCCGTGTCGCCCCCGTGGCCACCGGCAACGTGCTCTACCACGCGCCCGAGCGCCGCATCCTGCAGGATGTCCTCACCTGCATCCGCGAGGGCTGCACCATCGACACCGCCGGCGCCCGGCTGGAGCGCCGTGCCGGCCGCCACCTCCTCCCCCCCGCCGAGACCGCCCGCCTCTTCGCCCGCCACCCCGAGGCGGTGGCCCGCAGCCTCGACATCGTACGCCGCTGCAACTTCGACCTCGGCCAGCTGCAATACCAATACCCCGACGAGACCGAACACGCCCACGAGACCGCCCAGGCCACGCTGGAGCGCCTGACCTGGGAGGGTGCCGCCGGCCGCTACCCGCAGGGGGTGGACGACAAAACCCGCGCCCAGCTCAATCACGAACTGCGCCTCATCGCCCAGCTGGAATACGCGCCCTATTTCCTCACCGTGAACACCATCGTGCGCTATGCGCGCGGCCAGGGGATTCTCTGCCAGGGCCGGGGTTCGGCGGCCAATTCGGCGGTCTGCTACGTGCTCGGCATTACCAGCATCGACCCCACGCGCTCGGGCCTGCTGTTCGAACGCTTCGTCTCGGCCGAGCGGCGCGAGCCGCCCGATATCGACGTCGATTTCGAGCACGAGCGGCGCGAGGAGGTGATCCAGTGGGTCTATGAGCATTACGGCCGCGAGCGCGCCGCACTCTGCTGCACGGTGATGCGGTTTCGCTCGCGCGGCGCCGTGCGCGATGTCGGCAAGGCCATGGGCCTGCCCGAGGATGTGACGGCGGCGCTGGCCGCCCAGGTCTGGGCCTGGAGCGATGAGGGCGTGGCCGATGAGCATGCCCAGGCGCTCAACCTCAACATGGAGGATAGGCGGCTGGCGCTCACGCTCGACCTCTCGCGCCAATTGGTCGGCTTCCCGCGCCAGCTCGGCACCCATCCCGGCGGCTTCGTCCTGACGCGTGACCGCCTCGATGACCTCGTGCCCATCGCCCCCGCCGCCATGGCCGACCGCCAGGTCATCGAATGGGACAAGGACGATGCCGACAGCCTGAAGATGATGAAGGTGGATGTGCTGGGCCTGGGCATGCTGGGCTGCCTGCGCCGCTGCTTTTCGTTGCTGGAGCAACATCGCGGCCGGCGCCTCGACATGGCCACCATCCCGCCCGAGGACCCCGAAACCTACCGCATGATCACCCAGGCCGACACGGTGGGCACCTTCCAGATCGAAAGCCGGGCGCAGATGTCCATGCTGCCCCGCATGAAGCCGCGCACCTTCTATGACCTCGTAATCCAGGTCGCCATCGTGCGGCCGGGGCCGATCCAGGGCGACATGGTCCACCCCTATCTCCGCCGCCGCGAGGGCCGCGAGCCGGTGACCTTCCCCACCGAGGCGCTCAGGCGCGTGCTGGGTAAAACGCTCGGCGTGCCGCTGTTCCAGGAACAGGCCATGCAGGTCGCCATCGTCTGCGCCGGGTTTTCCGCCGGCGAGGCCGACCAGCTCCGCCGCGCCATGGCCACCTTCAAGATGACCGGCGGCGTCACCCATTTCCGCGACAAGCTCATCGCCGGCATGGTCGCCAACGGCTATGAAGAAGACTTCGCCGCCCGCACCTTTTCGCAGATCGAGGGCTTCGGCTCCTACGGCTTTCCGGAGAGCCATGCCGCCAGCTTCGCGCTGATCGCCTATGCCAGCGCCTGGCTGAAATGCCATTACCCCGCCGAATTCTGCGCCGCCCTGCTGAACAGCCAGCCCATGGGCTTCTATGCCCCCGCACAGCTGGTGCGCGACGCGCGCGACCATGGCGTGGAGGTGCGCGCCGTTTGCGTCAACCGCAGCGAATGGGATTGCACGCTGGAGGGCGGCGCCATCCGGCTCGGCCTGCGCATGGCGCGCGGCCTGGATTTCGCCCATGCCCAGCGCCTGGTGGCGGCGCGCGAGCGCCCCTATGCCACGCCGGCCGATCTGCACCGCCGCGCCGCCATTCCCGCAGCCTCCCTGGTGCGGCTGGCCGAGGCGGATGGTTTTGCGGGCATGGGCCTCGACCGCCGCGCGGCCCTCTGGGCCATCCGCGCGCTGGAGGATGCGCCCCTGCCGCTCTTCGCCCAGCCCCTGGCCGATGCTCCCGTGGCGCTGCCCCGCATGCCGGAAGGCGGCGAGGTGGTGCAGGATTACCGCAGCACCGGCCTCTCGCTGCGCCGCCACCCCCTGGCCTTCCTGCGCGGGGAGCTGGCGGCACGCGGCATGCTGCCCACCCATGCCCTGGCCCGGCTGCGAAACGGCCGCCGCGCCGAGGTGGCCGGCCTCGTGCTGGTCCGCCAGAAACCGGGCAGCGCCAAGGGCGTCATGTTCATCACGCTCGAGGATGAGACGGGTGTGGCCAGCATCATCGTCTGGCCGGCGCTGTTCGAACGCCAGCGCCGCCTCATACTCTCCGCCCGCATGATGGCCGTGCGCGGCCAGGTGCAGCACGAAGCGGGCGTGCTGCACGTCATCGCCGAGGAGCTGTCGGACCTCACCCCCCTGCTCGACAGCGTGGGCAGCCGCGGCGGACATTTTCATCTACCGCATGGCCGCGGCGACGAGGCGCGCACGGGCGGCGCGCCCGACCACCGCACCATCCGCGTCGCCACGCGGGATTTCCGTTAGCTGCAGCTCAAAACGCGGGGCTGGCGAAAGCAAGAACGAAAGGCATTACCCCTCAGTCATTCTTTTTCCGACACATGGCGTCGATCGTGCAATATCGGCTTTCCGACCCAACGCCTTGGATTCAAAAGCGGTAGATCGCGCCGATGATAGGGCCGGAGAGGTCGACGGCAATGTTGGCACGGCCCCTCTCATAATCGATATGGATGTGGCGATAACCGACCGACGCGCTGACCCTCTCGTTGATGCGCCAGTCCAGCGTGCCCATCGCCTGCCAGGTGAGTTGCGTGCCGACACCAAAGCCGCCGACATCACCATAGGCGGTAAAGGAAAGGCTTTCGTTCAGCCGCACAATCCCGCGCGCGGAGAAGATGGGATCGACCCAGCTTGTCGAACTGTCGGTGCTACGCCCGGGCAACCGGCCAGCACTGTAGTTGAGTGCCGTGTTGAACCACCACGCGCGCACGCCGCCGCCCAGTTCAAACCGACCGAATGGCGCCTCCGCAAGCGTATAAAGCCCAATGGCCGATACCTCCGCGGACTGCATCCGCATGCTTCCACCGCTGAATGCGCCATGCGAGCCAGGAACCGGAATGCCCTGCTGCATGTTCAGGTACATCGTGTCGGCAACGATGCTGAAATTCCCACGTCGAGCCTCAGCGATTCCCGACGCAGCAAACTTCAAGGTCTGGAAGATGTCGCCGAAGCTCTGGCTGAAATCCACCGATCCGGCCGGCACGGAGATGTTACCATTGAGGCTCGAGAACCACACATAAGGCGACGCCGATAATCTCCAGGCGTCGGAAGTTCCGGCAGGATCTTCCGCGAAGGCGGGGCACGCCATGAGCATCAGCCCGCCCAGAGCCCCAACAAGAGCGGATGATGTCCCACTCCGAAGCTTTCTTCTCACTTTGGCTTCTCCTCGCCTGATTTCATCCGACACCGCGGTAGCGCTCCCAAGGCACTGCACGGAATTCATCACAAAGACCGTGAGATCCCGGTTGGCGGCAGTATCAACAGCATGTTCGCGTGGACACGACACAGCTTGCCTTTAACGCTGAGCCGAAAATGCAGCCTGCAGCGGCCCAGTGCGTTGATGTTTATCAATATCAGGCGGGATAACTCATTCTAACCTACGCCGATGACTAGGAAGCAGGTTCGTCCGGCGAAACGCACCCGCACCGGCAAAAGGACATGGCGATGAACTTCGAGGCACCACGGGTTGCGCACTTCCCAGATGCTTCTTCCGGCAGCTTTCGAAAGCTGGCTGCCCCGGTGGGGCCGGGCTGGTCATTTCGCTCCGATAGCAACCGTAAAGGCGTGGCAGCCCGGGCTCGAACCCCGTTGGGATTCGCGGGTGCCTTGGTAGCCGCGCTCGCCAGCTTGATGTTCGGGTCGGCGCCCGTCGCGGCGCAGCAGTTGCGCGGCATACCCGGATCGCCGACCGCACTGGAGTTCCCTGCCTCCCGCGTATTGCCGCAACCGCCCCCGCCCTTCGCGGGCACCATCAATCCCTCGGCGCGGGAGAGCACGCCGGCCTGGCCCCCCACGCTCGCCGCGCCGGAGAATGCCCCCAACGTCCTGCTGATCATCACCGATGATGTTGGCTTCGGCGCACCATCCACCTTCGGCGGCATGATCCCGACGCCCACGCTCGAGCAGGTGGCGCAGTCCGGCCTGCGCTACACGCAATTCCACACCACCGCGCTCTGTTCGCCGACGCGCGCCTCGCTTCTCACGGGGCGGAACCCGCATTCGGTGGGCTTCGGCATCGTCGCGGAATTCTCCACCGGTTTCCCCGGCTACAATGCGATCATCGGCGCCGACACGGCGACCATCGCCGAGACGCTGCGGCAGAACGGCTATGCCACCGGGTGGTTCGGCAAAAGCCACAACACGCCCCCCTGGGAGGTCAATCCCACTGGCCCCTTCACGCGGTGGCCGACCGGCCTCGGCTTTGATTTCTTCTATGGCTTCATGGGTGGCGAGACGAGCCAGTGGGAGCCGGGCAATCTCTTCCGCAACACCACGCGCATCCTGCCCTTTGAAGGGCAGCCCGGCTGGAATCTGACGACCGCCATGGCGGATGAGGCCGTCTCGCATATCCGCCAGTTGCACGAGGTGGCGCCTGGCCGCCCATGGTTCATCCACTACGCGCCGGGCGGCGCGCATGCCCCGCATCATCCGACGCCCGAATGGATCGCCCGCTTCCGCGGCCAGTTCGACGAGGGCTGGGAAGTGATCCGGGAGCGCATCTTCGCGAACCAGCAGCGCCTTGGCGTGCTGCCGCCCAACGCGGTTCTTCAGCCCTGGCCGGACACCCTGCCGCGGTGGTCGAGCCTGTCGGCCGAGCAGCGGCGGCTCTACGCGCGGCAGGCGGAGGTTTTCGCGGCCTACCTCGCCTATACCGACCACGAGATCGGCCGCGTCATTCAGGCGGTGCGCGACGCCGGGCAGATCGACAACACGCTGGTCATCTACATCAGCGGCGACAATGGCGGCAGCGCGGAAGGGCAAGTGCACGGCACGCCGAACGAGTTCGCCTTCTTCAACGGCGTCGAGATCCCGGTCGAACGGCAGTTGCCCTTTATCGACGACTGGGGCGGGGAGCGGACCTATCCGAACCTCGCGGTCGGCTGGACCTGGGCCTTCGGGACGCCGTACCAGTGGACGAAGCAGGTCGCTTCCCATTTCGGCGGCACGCGCAACGGCATGGCGATCTCATGGCCGGCTCGCATCGCCGATCGCGGCGGCATCCGCCATCAGTTCCACCACGTGGTGGATATCGCGCCGACGATCCTGGAGGCGATCGGCATTCCCGAGCCGCGCATGATCAACGGCGTGGCGCAGCGACCGATCGAGGGCATCGGCATGGGCTACACCTTCGATGCCGCGAATGCCCAGGCGCCCTCGCGCCGTCGCACCCAGCACTTCGAGATGCTCGGCCATCGCGGCATCTACCAGGATGGCTGGTACGCCAATACGACGCCGCCCACCCTGCCCTGGCAGACCTCGGGCCAGGCGCCGGCGGATGTCGTCAACGGCTATGCCTGGGAGCTGTATGACCTCGGGCAGGATCCGACGCAGAGCCGGAACCTCGCCGCGCAATACCCCGACCGGCTGCGGGAGCTGCAGCAGCTTTTCCTCGTCGAGGCGGCGCGATACCGCGTCCTGCCGCTCGACAATTCGAGCCTGTCGCGGTCGATCGCGCAGCGGCCAGGCCCCTCGGCCGGGCGGCGGGAATTCGTCTACCGCGGAACGGGGGCGAGCCTGCAGGCCAACGTGGCACCGTCGCTGCTGAACCGCGCCTACCGGCTGATGGCAGACATCGAGGTGCCGGCCGGCGGCGCAGAGGGCGTTATCGCGACGCATGGCGGGCGCTTCGCGGGCTGGGGCTTCTACCTGGTCGGCGGGCGGCCGGTCTTCACCTGGAACCTGCTCGACATCGAGCGGGTGCGGTGGGAGGCGTCGGCCGCGCTCCCACCGGGGCGGCACAGCATCGCCTTCGAATTCCAGCCCGAGGCGTCCGGCCCGCCCTTTGGGCGTGGCGGAACGGGCATCCTGTCCGTCAACGGCCAGGTGGTGGCGCGGCAGGCGATGGCGCGGTCACTGCCCTTCGCGGTGCAGGGCGACGAGACCTTCGATGTCGGACGGGACACCGGATCCTCGGTCGATGAGCGGGATTATCGGCCGCCCTTCATCTTTACCGGGCGGCTCGATCGGTTCGTGGTCACGCTAGGCGAATCCACATTGGCAAGGGGCACGGCGCGCGACTGATGGGCGCGCCAGCGGCATCGGCGCGACCGGGCCTTAGGCATCCAAGCGAGCTTCAGATTGCGACCTCAACGTATTGACATCGTCGGTTGCGGGTCCCCCGATTTGAAGCTGTCAACCGATCACGCAGGGTATCGGTATCAGAAAGACCAGCCCCTCAAACACCCCAGCAGAAAACCGGGTTTTCCGCACTTCCGATAAGCTGTTGATGATATCAAAACCAAAGGTCCAGGAAGATCATTTTGCTGATGGGGCTGGCGGCGAAGCCGAGACAGCCGCGAGAGGGCAAAGCCCTTTCGCTCTTCCGGCCCGCAAAGCCCAGGAAAGGCCAACCCGCATGCAGTTCAACCACATCGCCAACCGCCTCGACACCCGCCATTTCGACGCGGTGGTGACCATGTTCGAGGAGTGCCTCGGCTTCCGCACCCTCCGCCGCACAGCGCGCTCGGTCTGGCTGCGCCAGCACGACGCCAATATCGACCTGCAATTCAGCCGCAGCAGCACCGAGGGGCGCGACGCCGACAAGCTGCGCTCACAGATCGCCTTCCTCAGCGAAACCCCGCGCGCGGCGCTGGAAACGCTGGCCGAATGGGCCGCAGCACATGGTCTCGCCGCCAGCATCGGCGCCTACTCCCCGCGCGAATTCTGGCTCGATATCCCCGAGGCCTTCGTCGATTTCGTCATAGAGGCGATGCGCCCGGAACTGGCCGACTATCCCATTGCGGAGTGACCCCTGACCCGGCCATGCTTCCGCCAAAGCCCCGGATGAGGGCGATACCGGAGGATCAGCCATGCACGGCCGCCGCGCCCTTCTCGCCGCCGCCCTCGCCACCCCCGCCCTCGCGCAAAGCCATTGGCCCGACCGCCCGGTGCGCATGCTGGTGGGCTTCCCACCGGGAGGGCCCACGGATTTCGTGGCCCGCCTCATCGCCCCCATGCTCGCCACCGCCTGGGGCCAGCAGGTCATCATCGAGAATCGCGGCGGCGCCAATGGCACGCTGGCGACCGACGCGGTGGCGAAATCTGCACCCGATGGCCACACGCTGCTGTTCAGCGGCAACAACATCGTGATGAACACCGGCCTCTACCGCCTGCCCTACGACATGACCCGCGATTTCTCGCCCATCGGCATGATCGCCTTCTCGCCCAATGTGCTCTGGACCGGGCCGAACCAGCCCATCCCCGACCTGGCGGCGCTGGTCGCCGCCGCCCGCGCCCGGCCGGGCGAACTCGCCTACGCCTCCACCGGCAATGGCGGCAACGGCCATTTCGGCGGCGAGACGCTGAAGCGCGCACTGAACATCGACATCACCCATATCCCCTATCGCGGCACCGCGCCGGCGCTGACCGATGTGCTGGCGGGCCGCGTGGCGCTGTTCATGCAGACCATCGTGGGCGCCATCGGCCCCTACCAGAACGGCCAGCTCCGCCCGCTCGTCGCCTTCGGCAACCGCCGCGTGCGCGAAATCCCCGATGTGCCCACCCTGGCCGAGCTCGGCCATGACGTGCCCGATTCCGGCACCTGGTACGGCGTGCTGGCCGCCGCCGGCACGCCCTCGGCCCTGGTCGCACGCATGGCCAATGACCTGCAGGCGGTGACGCGCGACGCCGAATTCCAGGCCCGCCTCGCCACCCAGGCCACCGTGCCGGACTGGCTCGGCCCCGAGGATTTCGCCACCCGCATCCAGGCCGAGGTGCCGGCCTGGGCCGAGGTCGCCGGGGCTGCCAATATGCGCGCCGAGTGAACAGCCAAACCGGGGGAAGACACCACATGGCCAAAAGCGAGAACTGGGAAAAAGGCACCAAGGTGCGCCGCCAATTGCTGGGCGAGGGCGCCGTCCAGGCGATGTCCAAGGACGTCTACAACGACCCCATCATGGAGAAATTCGGCGACTACGCGCGCGAGGCGGTGTTCGGCATGCTCTGGACCCGCCCCGGTCTGGACATGAAGACCCGCGCGCTGATCTGCATCGTCTCCGACACCGCGATCCATGCCTGGCCCGAACTCGCCGTGCATCTGCGCATGGCGCGCCGCATGGGCTGGAGCGAGGATGAGCTGATCGAGGCCTTGATGCACATGAACGGCTATGTCGGCCTGCCCACGGTGCGCGAGGCGATGATCGTGGCGCGCGACCTCTTCGTGAAGATGCGGGCCGAGCCCGATGGTGGCCTCGGCGAATGAGGGAGACCAACGATGTGTGATGCCTGCGTGATGGGCCGGCTGGGCGAAAGGCTCGGCCGGCGCGGTGTGATGGCAGCACTCGCCGCCGCGGCCACGCTGCCGGTGGCGGCAATGGCGCAGACCCCGCGGACAAGCCGCGTGGTGGAAATGACGCATGTGCTGCATCGCGATTTCCCCACCTTCGATGGCAGTCCCGCCATCACCGTCGAGCGCATCCTGAACTTCGCCCGTGACGGCTATAACGTGAACCGCATCACCCATACCGAACATGTCGGCACGCATTTCGACGTGCCGGCGCATTTCTCCGCCGATGGACCGACGGCCGACGCGATACCGGCCGCCTCCCTGGTCTGCCCGCTGGTGGTGCTGGACCTGCGCGCCCGCGCCACCGCGCAGCCCGACATGCAGGTGACGCCCGAGGATATCGCGGCGCATGAGGCCGCGCATGGCCGCATCCCTGCCGGCAGCTGCGTGGCGCTCAATTCCGGCTGGGCCGCGCATGTCGCGACCCAGCACTTCCGCAATGCCCAACCCGGCGGCGCCATGGCCTTCCCCGGCTTCCGACCGGATGTGGCGCCGCTGCTGCTCGCCCGCGGGGTCGCGGGTGTGGCGGTGGACACGCTCTCGCTCGACCATGGCGGCTCGCGCGATTTCGCCTTCCACCTCGCCTGGCTGGGGGCGGGGCGCTGGGGCATCGAATGCGTGGCGGGGCTGGATGAGTTGCCGGCCACCGGCGCCATGGTGGTGGCCGGGCTGCCGCGCATCGCCGGCGGCACCGGCGGGCCGGGGCGGGTGATCGGTCTGGCGTGACGGCTTGTGCGCGGGCCGCCGACCGGCCTAGCCTTTTCCCGTGTCGAACCCTGCGCAACGCTTCACCGGACGAACCGGCCTCGTCACCGGCGCGGCCTCGGGCCTCGGCCGCGCGGTGGCCCTGGGGCTTGCCGCCGAGGGTGCCCGGCTGGTGCTTTTCGACCGCGACGAGACGGGACTGGCCGAGACCGCGTCGGGCTGCCCGGGCAGTCTGGCCATCACCGGCGATGTCTCGCGCGGCGCCGATGTGGCGCGTGCCGCCGTCGCACTCTCACCGATCACCCTGCTGGTCACCGCCGCCGGCATCATCGGCCCCACCAAACCCCTGCCCGAGGTGGAGGAGGAGGAATGGGACCGCCTTTTCGCCATCAATGTGAAGGGGACCTGGCTGGCACTGAAACACGTCGTGCCACTGATGGAGGCGGTGGGCGGTGGTGGCATCGTCACCTTCGCCTCCGGCGCGGGGCTGGTCGGCAACCCCGTCTTCCCCGCCTATGCCGCGAGCAAGGGCGCGGTGGTGCTGATGACGCGCAGCCTGGTCACCGGCCACACCGCCACCGGCATCCGCGCCAATACAATCTGCCCAGGGCCGATCGAGACGCCGATGCTGCGCGCGAGTTTTTCGGCGGCCGGCAACCGCGCCGCAGAGCGCGAGGAATACACCCGCGCCCGAAACCCCATGGGCCGCTTCGGCACGCCGCAGGAAGTCTCGGCCGCCGTGCTGTTCCTGCTGAGTGACGCCGCCTCCTACATCAACGGCGTGGCACTGCCCGTCGATGGCGGAAGGCTTGCCTGACACATCCACCACCGAAGGAGGTTTTCGATGCTCACCCGCCGCCAGGGTTTCGCCGCCACCGCCGGCCTGATCGCCGCCCCCACCCTCGCCTTGCCGCAATCGCGCGAGCGGCCCTTCCGCTTCGTGGTGAATGTCGGGCTGCAGAACCTGGACCCGATCTCCAGCCCCTCCTTCGTCACCCGCAACTTTGCCTATCTCGTCTATGACACGCTGGTCTCGATGGACATGCAGGGCCGCTTCCGGCCGCAGATGCTGGCGGGCTGGGAGGTGAGCGCGGACAAGCTGACCTGGAATTTCCGCCTGCGCCCCGGCCTCGCCTTCCATGACGGCACGGCGGTGACGGCCGAGGATGTCGTCGCCTCCCTGAAGCGCTGGGGCAACCGCGATTCCATCGGCCGGCGGCTGATGGCGGCAACCGCCGAATTGGTCGCGACCGGCCCGGATGCCTTCACGCTGCGCCTCGCGCGGCCCTATGGCGGCGTGATCGAGGCCTTCGGCAAGCCCTCGGTGCATGTGCCCTTCATCATGCCCGCGCGCATCGCCAATGCCACGCCCCCGACTCAGCAGGTGCGCGAGATCATGGGCTCCGGCCCCTTCGTTTTCCTGCGCGATGAATGGGTGCCGGGCGAGCGCGCCTTCTTCCGACGCCACGAGCGCTACGTCGCGCGCGAGGAGGCGCCCGATGGCCTGGCCGGCGGCAAGATTCCGAAGGTCGAGCGCGTCGAGATGATCACCATGCCCGACATCTCCATGCGCGCGCTGTCGCTGCAGCAGAACGAGGTGGATTATCTGGAATACGCCCCCATCGACAACCTGCCGCGGATGCGCACGAACCGGAACATCGTCATCTCCCAGGCCGCCGGCCAGGCCGAGATGATGTATGCGGTCAGCATCAACCACCATCAGGCGCCGTTCAACAACGTGCTGGTGCGCCGCGCGGTACAGCAATGCCTGGACCGGGGCGAGATCCTGGCGGCGACCGGCTTCGGCGAGGTCGGCCGGCCGGATTGCGCCGCCATGCTGATGTGCGGCACCACGCTGAGCAGCAACCTGGGCAGCGAGAGCATCGCCGCCCCCAGCCTGGACCGCGCCCGCGCCCTGCTGCGCGAGGCGGGCTACAACAATGAGCGCGTGGTGCTGATGCACCCCACCGATTCAGCGCTGCTCAACCCCTTCGGCCTGGTGCTGATCGACCGGATGAAGCGCGCGGGCTTCAATGTCGATGTCCAGGCCTCGGACTGGTCCTCCATCGCGCAGCGCTGGGTGCAGCGCGCACCGCTGGAGCGTGGCGGCTGGAGCGTGCTGCCGGTGGTCTATACCGGCTTCGACATGGCCGACCCGCTGTCGAACATGGGCATCGGCTTCAACTGCACCGACAACCAGCCCTGGGGCTATTGCGAGGCCACGATGACGCCGATCCTGGAGCGCTTCGAGGCGGAGAGCGACCCCGAGCGCCGCCGGACGCTGGCGGCCGAGCTGAACCGCGAGGCGGTGGCCCAGGCCACCTTCCCCATCGCCGGCCAGTTCCGCGCCCCGGCGGCCTGGCGGGCGGAGCTGCGCGGCGTGATCGATTTCGGCTTCCCGGTGATCTGGAACATCGAGCGGGGCGCTCGGGCGGGGTAGCGCGCCCTTATCGCGGTCTCTGCCGGAGCGTCAGCCCCGGCAGGATCGCCAGCAAACACACCACCGCCACCACCACGAAGGCATCGCGAAACCCCATCAGCCCCGCCTGCGCCTCGATGATGCGGGTGATGAAATCATGCGCCGCGTCGCGCCGGATCACCTCCGGCAGCCCGCCCTGGGTGTAGAGGTTCTCCAGCAGGCGCCGCGCCTCCAGCGTGGCGCTGCCGCCATCGACCTGGGCGTTGAGCATCTCGGCATGCAGCTGGGTGCGCCGCTCCAGGAACACCGCCAGCAGGTTGGTGCCGAAGGCGCCGCCCAGCATGCGGAAGAAATTGATCGCCCCCGCCCCCTGGCCGAACAGCGTGGGCGGCAATGCCCGCATGCCACCGACATTCATGTTGGGCAGGGTCAGCCCCAGCCCGATGCGGCCGAGCAGGATGCACATCGCCAGGCTCCAGAACGCCGTATCGGTGCCCACCCCCGCAATCAGCCAGCTCGACCAGGCAAACAGCGCGAGCCCCGCGCAGACCGGCAGCCAGGGCGCCATGACATCGGCCAGCCGCCCTGCGATGAGAAACACCACCGCCACCGCCATCCCCGCCGGCATCAGGATCAGCCCCGAGCGGGTGGGCGTATAGCCCTGCACCCCCTGCACCAGCAGCGGCAGCAGATAGGTCGAGCCGAAGATCGCCCCGCCATAGATGAAGGCGACCAGCGAGGCGGCGACGAAGCCGCCATGGCGAAACACCCGCAGATCCAGGAGCGGTGAAGGCCCCACCCCCTGCCACACCACGAAACCCAACGTCGCCGCCGCGGCGCCGGCGAGTTGCGCCACCACGCGATCCGCCCCCCAGCCATGATGCTGCCCATCGGTCAGTCCCGACAGCAGCAGCCCAATGGCGAGTGCCAGCAACACCGCTCCCGCCCAGTCAAAGGCGCGCGGCGCCCGGCCAGAGACCCGGCCGGGCATGAAGAACAACCCCATGACCAAGCCCAGCGCCGCCGTCGGCAGGCTAAGCCAGAACACGGCATGCCAGGAAAAACTGTCCACCAGCACACCACCCAGCGCCGGCCCCGTGGCCGGCGCCATCACCACACCAAAACTGAACATGCCCATCGCGGTGCCCCGCCGCTCCGGCGGGAAGACCAGGAAGATCAGCTGCATGGAGAGCGGCTGCAGCAGCCCGGCCGAGCCGCCCTGCGCCACCCTCGCCGCCACCATCACGCCGGCCGAATTGGTCAGCCCGGCGACCACCGAGGCCAACAGGAACACCGCGATCGAGGTGACATAGGTCCGCCGAAAACCGAAGCGCTCCACCGCCCAGGCATTGAGCAACATGAAGCCGGTATTGGCGGCGAGAAAGCCGGTGGAGAGCAGCTGCCCCTCCTCCTGCCCCATGCCAAGCGCGCCCACGATATCGGGCTGCGCCACCACCACGATGGTCGAGGAGAGGATGCAGGAGATGGTGCCAGTCAGCGCGGTGAGCGTCACCCACCAGCGATAGGCCGGCCCATACCGGTCGAACATCTCCGCGATCGAGGGGCCGTCATTCACGCGCCTCAGCCTCGACCTTCACCAGCATGCCCGGCCGCAACAGCCCGGGCGGTGGCGCGGGGTCGAGCCGCACCCGCAGCGGCAGCCTCTGGGTGATGCGGGTAAAATTGCCCGAGGGGTTCGGACTTGGGAGAAGCGCGAATTCGCTGGTGGCGGATTGCACGAGGCGGTCCACCCGCCCCTCGAAGACCCGGCCCGGCCAGGCATCCACGCTCACCCGCACCGGCGTACCGACCTGGAAGAAGCGGATATCCGTCTCCTTCACATTGGCCTCGATGCGGATCTCGTCGGGGTTGTGCACCAGCAGGATGCGCTGGCCCGCCAGCACGTATTCGCCGGGGTCGACGAAGATGCGGTCCACCACGCCGGGGAAGGGCATGCGGATCGTGCGGTCGGCGAGGTCGAGCGCAGCGCGGTCGCGGGTCGCAGTCAATTCGCGCGCCTGATGCGCCAACACCTCGATCTGCCGGGCGATCACGCCCATTTCCTCGCGCGCCGCCAACGCCGCGGCCATCAGCGCCTCGGCCTGGCGGATCTCGGCGCCAGCGCCGATCACCCGCTGCCGGCCGAGCTCGCGCAGGCTGCGCAGTTGCTCCACGCGTTGGGGCGTGCCGGCGCCAGTGGCGACGAGGCGATCGGCGCGGCCGAGTTCCGCTTCGGCGAAGACGCGCTCAGCCTCGGCACCGGCCAGCGTGGCGCGGGCGGCCTCCAGCCGGGCGGCGGCGGCGGCGTGCTGGCTCTGGCTTTGCCGGTCGACCTGGCCCAGGCGCGCCTGCAATTCCCCCTGGCGGGCGGCCACACCGCCGATACGCGCCTCCAGCTCAGCCACAGCCAGCGCCGCCTCGCGCGCATCGACCTGCACCAGCAACACACCCTGATCCAACCGGTCGCCGGCGCTGACCGGCAGGGCCTGCACCCAGCCCGGCACGCGGCTGGCCAGCACCACCATGTCACCCGCCACCCGGGCGTCGTCCAGCACGATATGGGTGAATTGCCAGTGCAGCCACCGCGCGGCGCCACCCAGGGCGATCAGCAGGACCAGCGCGAATGCAGCGACTCGCAGCCGGCCCCGCCGTCCTCGTCGTCCTGCCAGGTCTTCGCCCGAAGGGGCCGGCCGCACATCGGCGGGCGGGCTCTTGGGCGGGCCGATATCCATTGCCACGCTTCCTTGGCCGCATACTCTGTCGGGGCGGCAACCCGCGGATGCGAGAGTAGGACCAGTTCCGCCATGGGGGGAATAGGGCGGCATGCCACCAAATCGGGCGACGCCTGCCGGAAGCGATGGCAGCCCGGATGCCATGCCACGCGCAAGGCGGGATGGGGGGAATTGTGCCAGGCCGCCGCCCGGCCTTTTATCAGCCATGGCCAGCACCGGACACCAGGGCGTGGGCGCCAGCATTCCCCGGCGCGAGGATGATCGATTTTTGCGCGGACGTGGCCGCTTCGTGGCCGATATCCGCCTGCCCGGGCTGCTGGAGGTCGCCTTCCTGCGCAGTCCCGTGGCGCATGGCGTCCTGCGCGGCGTGAACGCGCCTGCGGGTGCCCAGGTCTACACCATGGAGGATCTGGTGGGGGTGAAGCCGATCCGCGCCCCCTCCGCCCTGCCCGGCTTCCGCCCGACCGACCAGTGGCCGCTGGCGCGCGGCCGGGTGCGTCAGGTGGGCGAGCCCATCGCCATGGTCGTGGCTGCCAGCCGCGCCGAGGCGGAAGACCTTTGCGAGTCCATCACGCTGGACATCGAGGAACTGCCCGCCGCCTCCGACATGCTGGCGCACCGCGGCGGGCCGCCGATCCATGAGAACTGGCCCGACAATGTCGTGCTGCATACGTTGGTGGATGACGACCTCTCCGATATCGCGGCGCCCATCGTGGTCCGTCGCCGCCTGCGCACGGCCCGTCAACACATGGCGCCGCTGGAGGGCCGCGCAGTCCTCGCGCGCTGGGATTCGCGGATCGGCCAGCTCGAGATGCACTCCGCCTCGCAAATGGTGCATGTGACGAAATCGGGCCTCGCGGAATGCCTGGGCCTGCCGGAATCCGCGGTGCGGATCATCAGCCCCGATGTCGGCGGCGGCTTCGGCTACAAGGGCATTCTGCTGCAGGAGGAGGTCGCCATCGGCTGGCTCGCCCAGCGCCTGGGCAGCGTGCCGCTGCGCTGGGTGGAGGACCGCCGCGAGGGTTTTTCGGCGCAGGCCAATTGCCGCGAACATTTCTATGACATCACCATCCATGCCGCCGCCGATGGCACCATCCTGGCGCTGGATTGCGAGGCGCATGTCGATGCCGGCGCCTATTCCGCCTATCCCTTCTCGGCCTGTCTGGAGGCGGCGCAGATCGCCTCCATCCTGCCCGGCCCCTATATCGTGCCGCGCTATCGCTGCCGCACCTGGAGTGTCGCCACCAACAAGCCGCCCATCCTTCCCTATCGCGGCGTGGCGCGAACCGGCGTGTGCTATGCCCTGGAGACGACGCTCGACGCGGTGGCGCGGCAGGCCGGCATTTCCCCGGTGGAACTCCGCCAGCGCAACCTGCCGGGGCCGGAGACGATGCCCTACGTCAACATCACCAAGAAAATCTTCGACAGTGGCGACTACCCCGAGGCGCTGCGCCGCGCCGCCGAGGCGATGGATGCCGCGGGCTTTCCCGCCCGCCAGGCCGCCGCGCGGGCGGCAGGCAAACTCCTCGGCCAGGGTTTTTCCGTGTTCTGCGAACAGGGCGCGCATGGCACCTCGGTCTATTCCGGCTGGGGCATTCCCTTCGTCCCCGGCGCCGAGCCGGCCCAGGCCCGCCTCACCCCCGATGGCGGGCTTGAGCTGCGCGTGGGCGTGCACAGCCACGGCCAGGGCATGGAAACCTCCCTCGCCCAGGTCGCCCACGAAATCCTCGGCGTGCCGGTGGACCGCGTGCAACTCATCCATGGCGACACCGCCCTCACCCCCTATTCCACCGGCACCTGGGGCAGCCGCAGCGCGGTGATGGCCGGCGGCGCAGTGGCCGATGCCTGCGCCGAGCTGGTCGCCCGCCTGCTACCGATGGGCGCCCATCTGCTGCAATCCACACCCGAGGCGGCGCGCTTCGAGGCCGGCGCGGTGCATGCCGGCGGCGGCTCGATCAGCGTGGCCGACATAGCGAAAAACTTCTTTCGCGCGCCGCAGAACCTGACGGAGGCCATGCAGGCCCAAGGCCTCGACGTCACGCTCGGCCACAAGACGGCGCGCGATACCGGCACCTTCAGCTATGCCTGCCACGCCGTGGAGACGGAGGTGGACCCAGAGACGGGCCGGGTGAAGCTCACCCGCTACATCATCGTCGAAGATGGCGGCGTGCTGCTGAACCCGCTGATCGCCGATGGCCAGGTGCTGGGCGGCACGGCGCAAGGCATCGGCACCGCGCTGTTCGAGGAAATGCCCTACGACGCCAACGGCCAGCCGCAGGCCACCACCATGCTGGACTATTTGCTGCCCGGTGCCACCGACGTGCCCGCCATCGCCATCGACCACATGGAAACGCCGAGCCCGATCACCCGCTTCGGCCAGAAAGGCATCGGCGAGAGCGGCGCGATCGGCCCACCGGCGGCCATCGTGAACGCGATCAACTCCGCCATCGCCCATCTCGGACGCGAGGTGCTGGACCTGCCGGCGACGCCGGCCCGGGTGCGGGCGGCACTGGCATAAGGCGCTTGCCCCATGGCGGCGAGGGGATCATGGTGGGCGCGGAAACCCACAAAGAATCAATGACATGGCACAGATACGGGCCCGCCTCGCCGCCTCCCTGTTTCCCAAATACTTCTCGGGCCTGGACAAGCTGAACCGCAACGCGCTGGTCGGCCAGTGGATCAGGGACAACCGGGAGCGGGTGAAAATCGTCCCCGACAAGGCCGCGCTCTATGCCCATGTCAACGCCACGATCTGTCATGATGAGCCGATCGATTATCTCGAATTCGGCGTCTATCGCGGCGACACCATCCGGATGTGGTCGGCGCTCAACACCCATCCCGACAGCCGCTTCATCGGCTTCGATTCCTTCGAGGGCCTGCCCGAGGCATGGACCCGCCAGCACGGCACCGGCGCCTTCGACGTGCAGGGCGCGCTGCCCGACATCGCCGACCCGCGGGTGAGCTTCGTCAAGGGCTGGTTCCAGAACACGCTGCGGCCGATGCTGCAGGGCTTCACGCCGCACTCGCGCCTGGTCATCCACAATGACAGCGACCTCTACGCCTCGACACTCTATGTGCTGGCGACATTCGACCCGCTGATCATCCCGGGCACGGTGCTGATCTTCGACGAGTTCTGCGTGGCGCAGCACGAGTTTCGCGCCTGGGCCGATTATCTCGCCGCCTTCAACCGCCGCGCCACGGCGCTCGCCATGACTGAGGATTTCGCGACCCAGACCGCCTTTGTCTTCGAGTAGCGTGTTGCGGAGGTTTGCGGATGGCCTGGACCGGGCAAAGCCTCTTCCAGGGCCACCAGCACAACGCCGGCCAAGGCCACGCTATGCCGCCACCTCATCGAAGACCAACCGGGGCCTGAGCCGGGGCAGCATGAAATCGATGAAGGCGCGCAACTTCAGCGGCACCAACCGCCCGCCGATATGGACGAGATGCACCGGCATCGGCGGTGGTTCGAAATCGCGCAGCACCAACCGCAGCCGCCCCGCCGCCACCGCCTCCGACACCTGGTAACACAGCGTGCGGGTGATTCCCGCACCCAGCGCCGCCGCCTCGCCAGCGGCCTCGCCGCTGCTGACAGCCAGCCTGCTGCGCACCGGGTACGGCTTGCCGCGATACTCCCATTCCTGCGCGGATTCGAGATGGGTGAAGGTCACGCAGTCATGGCCGCGCAAGGCCGCGGGATCGGCGGGCTCGCCCCGCGCCGCGAGGTAGCCGGGGCTGGCACAGGTCACGGTGCGGATCATGCCCGCGCGCACCGCAACCAGATTGCTCTCGGCGAGTTCGCCGATGCGCAAGGCGAGATCGACATGCTCCTCGACCAGACTGACCACCCGGTCGGCCAGCATCAACCGCACCGAGACATCGGGGTAGGCGCGGAGAAATTCGGCCACCAACGGTGCGACATGCAACCGGCCGAAGGCGAGCGGCGCGCTGACCACCAACTCACCCTGCGGCGTGCGGAATTCACCCGCGGCGATGCGCTCGGCCTCCGCCACCTCCTCCAGCAACCGCCGGGCGGTGGCGAAATACTCCCGGCCCGAATCGGTGGGCGAGACCTGGCGCTTGCCGCGCACCAGGAGCCTGACCCGCAGATGCTCCTCCAGATCGCTCACCTTGCGGCTGATGGTGGCAAGCGGCATGCGCAGATGATGCGAGGCCGCGGTGAAGCCCCCCTGCTCCACCACCGCCACGAAGGCCGCCATGGATTCCAGCCGGTCCATTATCGTTCCAATCCGTGCAACATCTCTTCCCAAAAATGCAGGATGTAGGGCGCATTTGGAAGGGCCTAGATGGGTGTCACGGCCAATCCGGCCGGTTCACGTAAGGAACCATCCCATGTCCCGCATCAACACCTTCGCCACTGCGCAAGACGCCCCCGCCGCCGCCCAGCCGCTGCTGGCCGCGGTGCAGAAGCAGCTCGGCTCCGTCCCCAACCTCTTCCGCGTCGTGGCCAATAGCCCGGCGGCGTTGGAGGGTTATTTCGGCCTCAACGGCGCGCTGGCCAAGGGCGCGCTGGACGCCAAGACGCGCGAGCGCATCGCCCTCGCGGTCGCCGAGGTGAATGGCTGCGCCTATTGCCTCTCGGCCCACACCTATATCGGCCGAAACCTGGCCAAGCTCGATGACGCCGAGATCACCGCCAACCGCAACGGTGCCTCGAACGACCCGAAGGCGGATGCCGCGGTGCGCTTCGCGGTGCAGGTGGTGAATGCCCGTGGCCATGTCGGCGATGCGCAGCTGCGCGCGGTGCGGGACGCCGGCTTCGGTGATGCCGAGATCATCGAGATCGTGCTGCATGTCGCGCTGAACACGCTCACGAACTACGTCAACGAAGTGGCCGGCACCGTGGTGGATTTCCCCGCCGTGCCGGCCCGCGTGGCAGCCTGAAGACGACGGGGCCGGCGCGCGGCCGGCCCCGGTTTTCAGCCGAAGATAAAGTCGCTCGCCACCAGCCCCGTCACGCCATAAAGCGTGACGCTGGCGGCACCGAGATGCAGCACGCTATTGCCGCCCACAGTATCGATGGACAGTGCCGCGAAGCCGCCGGGGGTGGAAAGGCCGATATGGTCACCCTGCGCCCGGCTGAAATCGCGCACCGCATCCTGGCCCTGGCCGGTGCCGAAGACGAAGAGATCGCCGCCCAACCCGCCGATCATGATGTCATCCCCCGCGCCGCCCATGAGGGTATCCGCCCCCATGCCGCCCCAGAGCACATCATTGCCGCCCCGCCCATCCAGCCGCGAGGCCAGAACCGCATTGGCCACCAGCACATCATCCCCGGCACTGCCCACCAGGCTGCTGGCCGTGCCGAAGAGGCGGCCGATCTCGACATTGGCCGCGAGCGTCCAGCCATCCACCCCCACCCAGGCGGTGTCGAAGCCACCGGCCGCGCCGGCCTGCTCGATCACCACGGCGGAGGCGTCACGGATGACGTACTGGTCGTTGCCCGCGCCACCATCGAGCGTGTCACCCAGCGCGCCGCCGGTATAGATCACGTCCTCACCTGCGCCGGTGCGGACATGCGAGCCGCCCGAGCCGCCAATCCAGACCGTGTCATCGCCGGCACCGGTGTCGATGTCGGACATCCCCAACCCGGCCCAGACCTTGTCGGCGCCCTGGCCGGTGGCGATGTGGTTGTTCCAGCTCGACAGCTCGATGGTGTTGCCGCCATTGCCGGCATGCAGCGCGGTGCCATCTCCCGCCTGGGCGACGAGGTGATTAACGCCATCGCCCAGGAACAGCGCATTGCCATCGCCCCGGGTCGCGATGTTGTTGGCACCATCGCCGAGATGCAGCGTGGCATGGCCGCCCGCGGCAAAGACGGTGTTGTCGCCATGCCCCGCGCGGATGTCATTGTCCCGGCCGGTGAGGTGGATGTCGTTGTTGCCGGCACCGGCATCGATTGTCAGCCGGTCATCGCCGCCACGCACCACGTCATCGCCCGCGCCGTAAAGCGCCGTGACATGCAGGCCCTCCAGGCCCGCACGGCCCAGCTCGGCCGGCGTCAGCCCCTGCAGCACGACATGGATATCGGCGAGGTCGATGATGGTGTCATGACCCTGGGCGCGCAGCATGAGCCCACCCTTCGTGGCGTCGCCGAAATCCAGCTTGTCCTCGCCCGGTCGGAAATCGGTGATGGTGGCCCGGGTGCCCGCCGCGTCGATCACGAAGGTATCGGCGCCCTTGCCGCCGGTCAGCAGTTGCTCGCCGCTGCCGGCCACCAGCATGTCATTGCCGACGCCGCCGGTCAGCGTGTCATGGCCATCGCTGCCGATGATGAGCTGATTGTCCTCGGGATGCTCGGCCTCGACACCGCCCGCCGCACCGGAGACGCGGTTGTAGAAGACAAAAGCGTCGTCCTGCATGTGCTCGGTGTCGGTGTTGCGGATGATCAGGTCCGACAGCGTGGTGTGCTCGATCGCCGCCAGCTCCTTCGCGTCAAAACCCTGGTTCTGGTACCAGAAGCGGTCACCATCGCGCAGATCCTCGAAGGTATGGGCGATGATGATGCCGAAGGTCTCGCCGATCATGGCACCCTTCATATGGTTCTCGGCCAGGCCGCCGGTCCAGAGATCGACCTCATCCACGCTGCCATAGGCGGATTTCAACGCCGCCGCGGTCGCGGTGTCGGAGGTGATCTGGCTGAAATCGGTATAGGCCTTCAGCCCCAGCGCCTCACGCGTCTGGTTCAGCGTGCCGAGACCGAGGTCACGGCCGCGCTGGATGTTGATGGCGGCGAGGTCCATCGCCACCGGCGGCACATCGAGGAAATTGCGCAGATCATCGACGATATGCACGTCCAGCGCATTGGACAGGTCACCCGCGAGGTGGCGCAGCAGGCCCGCGGCACCGCCATCGATCACGAAATCCGCCGGCGCCTGGAAGAAGGCGTCCTTCAGCGTCACCGCATCGCCGACCTGACTGCCCTGCTCATCGATCTTGGACAGGTTGGCCGAGACGATGGAATGGCCGAAGCGGAAGGCCGCACCCGCGAATTCCTCGCTGATCGTCGCATCCACATTGGCCTTGTAGCCGGCATAGGCGGTCATCACGCCCGGCCCCAGCAGATGCGTGAGGAACTCGCTGTAGGTGATATGGGCGATCTCGGCTGTGACGATCGCGCGGGCCTGCTGGTAGAGCTGGTCACCGGTCCAGGACGGGTGCTCGGCCGCCAGGCGGTCGACCTGGAAATTGTGCTCGCGCACGAATAGGACCTGCAGCGCGGTGAGGTCCGGATTCTCCGCCGCGCGGCCATCGCCCGCGGCATACATGCCATTGACGATGGGCAGGTTGTCACCGTCCGAGGTCAGCATATGGCCATCGGCGCTGCGCAGGCTGGCGGCGGTGGTGGCGTTGGAGCCGTAGACCTGGCTGGCATCCAGCCAACCCGTGACGTTGTTCAGCGCCAAAGCGGGGGTGCCGTTGATGCCGGTGGCGGGGTCGATCACAGCCCGCGTCATGCTGATCTTCGACGCGGTGAGGTCGGGGTCGCCGGCCGGGATCGTGATGTCGATATGCGTCTTGCCGTCGGAATTGGTGAGGTTGATGTCGTGATCCACGAATTGCCCCCAGGCATACATCATGCCCGAGAGCTTTTCCGGGTTCGCTAGGTCACCGTTTCCGGCCACCACGATGTTGCTGATGGTGCGCGCATTGGGGGCGGTGGTGATGATGGCATCCACGCCATCGGCAAAGCGCGCGGGGCCGATGCGGTCGAAATCCTGGCCGGCGGCGTTCATGCTGGTGTCGGCCAGATTGTTGCCGCTGCCATCGATGGAGCGGTAGCTGATCTGGGCCGCGTGGTCGGCCAGCGGCGCAGCGGGTGGCGGCGCACCGGGGCCGGGCTGCGGCGGCATGGCATTGGCGGCGGGCGGCGTGCCCATCGGGGCCGGCGTCGTGCCGCCGGGCAGTTCCGGGCCGGGCGGCGGCGGTGCGCCATTGGCGCCGGGCGCCATGCCCTGACCAGCCGGCGGAGCCAGCGGTTGCAGCAATGGCGCAATGGGAAGCGAGGTCTGCGGTGCGTCCGGCAGCGCCATCGCCGGAGGATCATCGGGGTTCATGCCCTGGCCGGTCTGACCGGTGAGGTGCCGAGGCTTGGTGGTCATGAATGTTGTCTCCGTCCTGCAATGGCCCGCCGCGACGCGCCGATGCATCCTTTTAGAACGTGGGAAATTTTCCCACAAGTTCTTTTTAGCAATGATCGCAGCCGCTCATCCCGACCCGGTTCAGCGCTTATTCCTGAAATTCAATATTTTACGCAGGAGGTCGTCACGGCTTCGTGACAGGCGGCGTCCATCCCTGGCCCGGAATGCTGGCCAGCAACTCGCGCGTATAGGCATGCTTCGGCGCGGCGAAGACCGCGGCCGTCGGCCCCATTTCCACGATCCGTCCGCGCTGCATCACCGCCACCCGGTCGCAGATCTGCGCCGCCACCCGCAAATCATGGGTGATGAACAGCATGGTCAGACCGAAGCGCGCCCGGATATCGGCCAGCAGCGCCAGCACCTGCGCCTGGACGCTCACATCCAGCGCGCTCACCGGTTCATCGGCGATCAGCAGGTCGGGCCGCATCGCCAGCGCCCGGGCGATGCCGATTCGCTGGCGCTGGCCGCCCGAGAATTCATGCGGGTATCGCGTCATCGCCGAGGGATCGAGCTGCACCAGCGCCAGCAGGTCCCGCGCGCGGGAAAGAGCCTCGGCGCGCGGCACGCCATGGGTGATCGGCCCCTCCGCGATCGCCTCGCCCACCAGGCGGCGCGGGTTCAGCGAGGCATAGGGGTCCTGAAAAATCATCTGCACCCGGGCGCGATAGGGCTTCCAGGCCGCCCGTGAGAGCGGCCGCAGATCGGTGCCCTCGAAGCGTATCTCCCCCGCCTCGGGAACCACCAGCTTCACGATGCAGCGCGCCAGCGTGGATTTGCCCGAACCGCTCTCCCCCACCACGCCCAACGTCTCGCCACGCGCCAGGGTGAAATCGGCCGCGGCGATTGCGGGCACGCTGACGCGGCGGCTGAGGAAGCCACCCCGGCTATAGGTTTTTCGCAAGCCCGAGACCTGCAGGATATCGGGTGCCGCCGCCAGCACCGGCCGGGTCGCCGCACCATGCGGCACCGCGGCGATCAGTCCCTTCGTATAGGGATGGGTCGGCGCATTGAGCACCTGCGCCGCCGTCCCTTGCTCCACGATCCGGCCATGCTGCATCACCGCCACCCGGTCGGCGATCTCGGCCACCACGCCGAAATCATGGGTGATGAACAGCACGCCGGTGCCCCGGCGCGACTGGATCTCCCGGATCAGCCGCAGGATCTGCATCTGCGTCGTCACATCCAGCGCCGTGGTCGGCTCATCGGCGATCAGCAGCGCCGGTTCGAGAGCGAGCGCCATGGCGATCATCACCCGCTGCCGCTGCCCGCCGGAAAGCCGGAAGGGATGGCTGCGGGCGATGGCGGCGGGGTCGGGCAGGCGCACGGCCTCCAGCAGCGCCTCCACCCGCGCGCGCGCGCCCTGGGCCTGGCCATGCACCGACAGCACCTCGGCGATCTGGTCGCCCACCCGCATCAGCGGGTTGAGCGCCGTCATCGGCTCCTGGAAGATCATCGCCATCCGGTCGCCGCGCAGCTTTCGCAGTGCCTCGGGCGAGAGCCCGCGCAGATCCTGCCCCAGCAATTCCAACCGGCCGGACTTCACCGGCAGGCCCTTCGGCAGCAGACCCATCACGGCATTGGCGGTGATGGATTTTCCCGACCCGCTCTCGCCCACCACGCAAAGGATCTCGCCAGCCTCAAGCGTCAGCGAAATCCCCTCCACGGCATGCGCCCGGTCGGCGCCCGGCGGCAGCGCCACCGTCAGGTCGTCGATACGAAGCAGGCTCATCCCCGCCCCCGGGCAAGCCGCGGGTTCAGCGCATCCGACAGCCCCTCGCCCACCAGGTTCAGCGACAGCACGGTGACGAAGATGGCGAGGCCCGGAAACACACTCATCCACCAGGCGATCCGGATGACCGAACGCCCCGAGCCGATGAGAAAACCCCACGTCATCAGGTTCGGATCACCCAGTCCCAGGAAGGACAGCGCACTCTCCAGCAGAATCGCTGTCGCCACCATCAACGAGGCCAGCACGATGATGGGCGAGAGCGCATTGGGCAGGATGTCGCCCAGCACGATGGACAGGCGCGACTTGCCCAGCACCTCCGCGGCCTGCACGAATTCCCGCCCCCGCAGCGACAGGAATTCCGCCCGCACCACGCGCGCAACCGGCGGCCAGGAGACGATGGCGATGGCACCCACCACCGAGGTGATGGAGGGCGTGAAGATCGCCACCAGCAGGATGGCCAGCACGAAGGAGGGGATGGTCTGGAAGAACTCGGTGAAGCGCATCACCACATCATCCACCAGCCCGCCGAAATACCCCGCGATCGCGCCAAGCGTCACACCGACGGACAATGCGGCGACGGTCGAGACCGCGCCGACCATCAGCGAGATCCGCGCGCCATGGGCGATTCCCGCCGCCACGTCGCGGCCCAGGCTGTCGCTGCCAAGCCACATCCCCATCTCGCCCGGCGGCATGAAGGGCGCGCCCGCCATGTCCCAGGGGCTGCCGGGGAAGAGCAGCGGCGCCGTGGCCGCCACCACCAGCACCAGCACGAGCCCGACGAGGCCGACCACGGCGCCCTTGTTGCGGCGATAGCGCGCCCAAAAATCCCTCATGCGTGTCTGCGGCGCTGATTCACGCTGCACTCCTGGCTTCGCTGCGGTGTTCGCGATCAGAGCCGTTCACCCCCCCACCTCCACCCGCGGGTCGATCAGCGCGTAGAGCAGGTCGGTCATCAGGTTGAACAGCACCACGATCACCGAGGTGCAGAAGAACACCCCGAGCAGCACGGCATAGTCGCGCGCCAGCAGTGCCTCGAAGGCGAGCCGCCCGATGCCCGGCCAGGCGAAGACCGTCTCCACCAGAATGGAGCCGCCGATGAGTTGGCCCGCCTGGATGCCGGCAAAGGTGATGACCGGCAGCAGCGCGTTGCGCAGGACATGGGCCCGGGTGATCCGCCCCTCCGGCACACCCTTGGCGCGGGCGGTCTTCACGAAATCCTGGTCCTGCACCTCCAGCATGGTGGCCCGCGTCAGCCGCGCATAGACCGCCATGTAGAACAACCCCAGCGTCAGGGCAGGCAGCAGCAAATGCTGCGCCACGTCGAACACCGCCGCCATGCCGGTGAGATCGGCGCCCACGCTCGACATGCCGAAGCTCGGCAGCCATTCCAGCCACACCGAAAACACCAGCACCAGCATCAGCCCCACCCAGAACAGCGGCGTGGCGTAGAAGGTGAGCGCGAGGACGGTGATGAGGCTGTCCGCCCAGCGCCCCACCCGCTGCGCCGCCAGCGCGCCGAGGGTGACGCCGGCCACCACGGCAAAGCTGAAGGCCGCCCCGGTCAGCAGCAGCGTGGCCGGCAGCCTTTCCCAGATCAGGATCGCAACCGGCGCCTGCTGCCGATGCGAGAAGCCGAGATCAAGCGTCACCACGCTTTTGAGATAAAGCCAGAGCTGGACATGCAGCGGCTGGTCCAGCCCGAATTGCCGGCGCAACTGTTCCAGGAACAGCGGGTCGGCGGCGCCGGACTGCCCGGCCATGACGCTGGCCGGGTCACCCGGCGCGGCATGCACCAGGAAGAAATTGCACACCACGATGGCCAGCACCACGGCCACCGCCTTCACCAGCCGCCCGCCCAGGAAGGGCAGGAGTTTGCCAAGCTCCATCAGGAAGCGAGGAAGACGTCGTCGAAGCTGGTGTGCACACCCAGGCCCGTGGTCACCACATTGCGCAGCCTGCGGTCATGGATGGTGGGGAAGGCCATCTCCATCAGCCAGATCTGCGGCACCTCCTCGCACAGGATTTTCTGGACATCGGTGAAGGCCGCCTGGCGCGCCGCGGCATCGGCCACGGTGCGGGCGGTGGCAAAGAGCGCATCCACGCGCGGGTTGGAATAGCCGCCGGTATTGGTGAAGGTCACGCGCTGGATGTTGGAGGTGACATAGGTCCGCTCCACCCCCAGCGTCGGATCGCCGAACTGATAGACGAAATTCACGCTGGTCTCGTATTCCCAATTGCCGATGCGCCGCGCCCAGCTGCCGGCATCCGTGCTCTCCAGCTCCAGCGCGATGCCGACCTGGCGCAGCGATTGCCGCAGATACTCGGCGAGCCGCGACCACACCTCGCCATAGGGCAGCACGAGGTGTTTCAGGGTGAAGCGTACCCCCTGCGCATTGGCGCGATGCCCCGCCGCATCGAGCAGCGCATTGGCCGCGCGCACGTCATAGCCCGCGATGCGCACATTGCGGTCATGGAACTTCGTGGTGGAGGCGATGGGGTTGGTGGCGGGCTTGCCCACGCCGAACCAAAGCCGCTGGGCAATGAAATTGCGGTCAATCGCCATGCTCATGGCCTGGCGCACCCGTGGGTCGCCCAACGGCGCCACGCGATGGTTCAGCTCGATCCAGGACAGCGGCGAGAAGTATTCCCAGCCCGCGACGCTGACCTCGAGATTGGGCCGCGCGCGCAGCGCCGGCACATCGAAGGGCTCGATGTCATTGGCCTGGGTGAGCTGCGCCTGGCCGGTCTCGATGGCCAGCCGCCGGCTCTGGCTGTCCGGCACGATGCGATAGATGATGCCATCCAAATAGGGCTGGCCGGGCTTCCAGTATTCCTCGAACCGCTCCAGCCGGGCGAAATTGCCGCGCTGCCATTCCACCAGCCGGAACGGCCCGGTGCCGATCGGCCGCTGCACCACCGGTGCCGTGCGATAATCCAACCCATCGAAGAGATGCTTGGGAACGATGCCCGAGGCAGAGACATCGAACATCAGCAGGAAGGGCTCGAAGGCCTGCTTCAGCTTGAAGACCACGGTGTGCGCATCCGGCGCCTCGGCACTGTCGATCAGGGCGAAAATCGCCCGAGCGCGCGGCGCGACTTCGGGATGGAACTTGGTGATCGAGAAGATCACGTCATCCGCCGTCATCGGCCGGCCATCGTGGAACTTCACATTCTCCTGCAGCCGAAAGGTGTATTCGCGGCCGTCCGGGCTGATGGTCCAGCTCTTCGCGAGCACCGGGATGGGCTGCAGGCTGGGCGAGAAGGTCAGCAACCCCTGGAACATCTTGGAACCGATGACGATCGTCGGCCCCTGATTGTTCACGCCGATCTGCAACAGGCCGGGCTCGGGGGTGAGCATGGTGGTCAGCGTACCGCCGCGGCGGGGCGTGACACCCTGCGCCCGCGCCTCCGCCAAGGTCATCACAACCGGGGCGGCGGCCAATACGTCGCGCCTGCGCAGATCCATCGTCTCTCTCCTTCTTGCGGGAACCAGCCTCAACCGGGGCGAAGTCTAGGCGGAGCGGATGCGCGATGTCACCCGCTCCGCATCCGGTCAGTCCAGCCGGATATTGGCGGTGCGGATGATGTCGCCCCACGCCGCCTGCTCGGCGAGGATGCGCGCCGCCAGCCCCTCGGGCGTGGTGTGGTCGGGCAGCGCCGCCTGGCCACGCAGGACCTCCAGCATGGCCGGCGCCGCCAGACCCGCCGCCACCGCCGCGTTCAGCCGCGCCACGATGGGGGCTGGCGTGCGCGGCGGCGCAAAGACCGCCTGGAAGATCGAGGTGGTGAGGTTCACACCCTGCTCCATCAGCGTGGGCACATTGGGCAGCAGCGCGAGGCGGACGGGCGAGAGCGCGGCCAGAATGCGCACGCCGCCGTCACGCGCCAGCGCCTCGGCCGCACCCGCCGGCACCACCATGCTGTCGACCTGGCCAGCGGCCAGGGCCTGCACCGCCGGTGCGGCGCCGGTGAACGGCACGTGCAGGAGCCTGAAGCCGGCTGCCTCGCCAATCCGCAGCATGGCGATCTGCGACACGCTGCCGACACCCCAGCTGGAATGGGTCAGCGCCTCGGGCCGCGCCTTCGCGGCGGCGATGAAGCCCGCGAGGTCGGCCACGCCGCGCTGGCTCGGCCCCACCGCCAGCACCAGCGGCACATTGGTGATGTTGCTGATCGGCGCGAAATCCCGGTTGGCATCATAGGGGATGTTGCGCATGGCGGCCGGGTTCACCGCATGGGTGTCGGTGACACCCAGCAGCAGGGTCAAGCCATCGGGTGCTGCGCGGGCGACCAGGGCGGCACCGATGCTGCCATTGGCGCCGGCCCGGTTCTCCACCACCACGGTATTGCCCAGGAAGGCGGTCATCGGCCCCGAGATGGCGCGGGCCAGCACATCGGTGATGCCGCCGGGATTATAGGGCACCACGATGCGGATGGTGCCGCCGGGCAGCGGCTGGGCGGAAGCCAGGGCCGGCAGGGCGAGGAGGGGAAGGGCGCGACGGGTCAGCACAGGCATGAAGCCTCCGAAAAAAGGGTCTTTGTGTGCCGGCGAACTCCCAGGCCCCACTAGGGCAGAAGGCGGCGTATTGCAAACCCATGCCGGGGGGATAGCGTGGCGCATGACCCGGATCCTGCTCGCCCTCCTGCTCTCCCTGGCACCGGCCTCCGCCCAACAACGCTCGGTCGCCGGCCTCACCGCCCCGGTGGAGATCATCACCGATCGCTGGGGCATTCCCCACATCACGGCGCAGAGCCAGGAGGACGCCTTCTTCGGCCAGGGCTATGCCGCGGCCAGCGCGCGGCTCTGGCAGCTCGATGTCACCCGAAGGCGGCTGCTCGGCCGGCTGGCCGAGGCCTTCGGTCCGGATTTCCTGCCCTTCGACGAGGCCTCGCGCCATGTCCTCTTCCGCGGCGATGTCGCGGCGGAATGGCCGCGCCAGAGCCCGAAGGCCCATGCCCTGGCCAGCGCCTGGGTCGCCGGCATCAATGCGCGCGTGGCCGAGGTGCTGGCCGACCGCAGCCTGCTACCGCCGGAATTCCAGGCCATGGACAGCCTGCCCGAACCCTGGGCCGTCGATGAGCTCATCACCATGCGCTGGGGTGCCGGGCCCAATATCCGCAACGAGATGCGCCGCGCGCTATTGGCCTGCCAGGGCAATCTGGCCCTCGACGCGCTGGCCCAGCCGATGGAGCCGCCGGGCCAGATCCGCCCCCCCGCGGGCCTCGACCCCTGCCTGCTCCGGCGCGAGCAGCTGGCGCTGTATGACCGGCTGCTCGCCCCCCTGCCCTGGCCGCGCACCCGGCAGAGGGCGGCGATCGAGACCGATGACCTCGATGCCCGGGCCGGCAGCAATGCCTGGGTGATCGCGCCATCCCGCAACCCCAGCGGCCGGGCGCTGCTGGCCAATGACCCGCATCTCGCCGTGGGGGCACCCGGGCCGCGCTTCATCACCCATCTCCGCGCCCCGGGGCTGGACGCCATCGGCGCCGGGCCGGTCTTCCGCCCCGGCTTCCAGTTCGGCCACAATGACCGCATCGCCCATGGCCGCACCGATCTGCAGATCGACCAGGAAGACCTCTATCTCCTCGAACTCAACGCCGCGGCCACCGCCTTCCGGGGCCCGGCCGGCTGGGAGCCCATCACCCGCATCGCCGAGGACATCGCGGTGCGCGGCAGCCCACCGGTGCGGCGCGAGATCGGCCTGACCCGCCTCGGCCCCATCATCTTCGAGGACCGCGCCGCTCGTCACGCGCTGGCCCTGCGCTCTGTCTTCCTGCAGCCCGGGCCGGCAGTGACCCTCGAATATATCGCCGTGATCCTGGCCCGGAACTGGGAGGAATACCGCGAAGCCCTGCGCTACGCCGTCTGGGGCAGCAACTACATGTATGCCGATATCGACGGCCATATCGGCTGGCAGACTGGCGGCCGCGCGCCGCTGCGCAGCGGCCATGACGGGCTGATGCCGGTGCCAGCCAGCGGTGGCTTCGACTGGACGGGCGATCGGCCGCTCGAGCAGATGATCGGCCGCTACGACCCGCCCGAGGGCTGGATCGCCACCGCCAACCAGATGCCTTACCCCGCGGGCTGGCCGGAGGCGCAGATGACCAGCCGCGAATGGATCCCCGATGACCGCTACCGCCGTGTGGCCGCCGTGCTGGCCGCGCAGCCGCGGCACGGCGCGGCTGAGGCCCTGGCGCTGCAGCGCGACACAACATCGCTACGCGCCCAGGCGCTGGTGGCGCTGCTGCCCAGCCTGGGCGGCCTGCCGCCCGAGGCCGCGCTGCTGCGCGGCTGGGATGGCGACCTCACGGCCGCGAGCGAGGCCGCCAGCCTCTACCAGCTGTGGTGGAACGAACTGGCTTCCGCCCTGCGCCTGGCGGTGCTGCCCGAGGCCGCGCGCGCCGTCATCCCCGCCCTGCACCCGCATGTCGTCCTGGCCCTGGCCGCGCGGCCCGAGCACCACGGCCTGGCAGCGCAGGCGCTGGTCCGCGCCGGCGAACGATTTCACGCCCTGCCCGCCGGCGCCCGCGCCTGGGGTGCCCGGCATCGCGTCGATCTGCGCCACGCCATGTCGGCTATCGTGCCGAATGCCGATGTGCTGGGCGGGCGGAGCGGCGGCGACGGCGCCACCGTGATGGCGCGGTGGTGGGCCAATGCGCAAAATCCCGTCGTGACCGGCGGCGCCAGCTTCCGCGCCGTGCTGGATATCGGCGACTGGGATTCAGGTCGGGGCATCAACCTGCCCGGCCAATCCGGCGACCCGCGCGATCCGCATTACCGCGACCTCTACCCGCTCTGGGTGGCGGGGGAGATGATCCCGCTGGCCTATTGGCCTGGCGCGGTGGCGGCGCTGGCGGAGAGCCGGGTGCTGCTGCTACCGCGCTGAATTCGTAGGCGTGTCGTATTCGGACAAATTGCCCCGCCGCCCGGACTGGCCGGAAGGCCGGGATGGGCACGGCAACGCCGATGACGTCTGGAGGTTACTCCGAGAGGGCGCCAGAATCAAGGAATTTTCACCTAATCCCGATCTACCAATCCACCAGCGCCAGGGGCGATTCAAAGCGGAAACCATCAAGCCAGGCCCGCTCCTCGACTGTGATCGGTACATCGTCCTGCCAGGACGTGCCCTCGGGTGTATCGTCCTCGCGAACCAGCACGCCCAGACAGCGCAGGTCGCTGCTGCCGTATTCCTCGGCGGGAAACCAATGCTCGGCGGTGACGATCTCAGCCTCGATTTTCTCCCGATCATCGGGTGCCGTCAGCGCCACCTCCCGCCAGACACCGGGGACAAGAGGGACCTTCACAAGCTGCCAGGGCGTGCGGATGAAGACATGGTTGTCCTGCAGATGGGCCCCAGGCCGGCTGGTGGTGATGGCTATGCAGGCTCGCCCCTCGCGCACCGGCAGCCGCTTGCGGGCCTGCCAGCCCGACCAGCGGGCGGGGCCCAACGCGGTATGTTCCAAGCCGTAGAAGCCATCGCCGTCGGGCATCGGTGATTCCGCAGTATAGCCCTTGCAATTCTCGATATACCGCCGGTAGCGCATGAAATGCGGGCCGCCCGGGGCAAAGCGGCGCGACGCCCCGCTGGCCGGGACATGGGTGAGGTGCAGGCTGAATTCGTCGACGCCGTATTCCTCGGCAGTACGGATGGCCGCGTCGATCTCCTCCAGCCGGTCATTCCAGTTGAAGACGATGTAGCGCCAATGCACCACCGGCCGGGACAGACCCAGCGCGCGCTTCGCCGCCATCACATTGCGCATGCCGCGCAGCGCGAGTTCGAGCCGTCCGCGGACATGGTAGCGGCCATAGCTTTCCTGGGTGATGCCGCTGATGGTGAAGACGAGACGATCCAGCCCCTCGGTCGCGACAAGGCGCTCGGCACGCTCGGGCTTGGCGAGGGGGATGCCGTTCGTGCTGCTGACGACATGCGCGGCCGGCGAGCTGCGGCGGAGATGGGCCAGCATCTCCTCGGCGCCGGTGTGCACGAAGGGGTCGCCGTAATTGTAAAAGAAGATGTGGCTGAGATGTCCCGCGGTCTGCTCCGCCACGCTCTGCAGGGCATCGACGCTGAGGAAATCCGAATCGCGGGTGGCGATGTCGCGATCATTATTGGGAATGCAGGCGGGCTGTGGGCAGCGCAGGTTGCATCGCACCGTGGTCTCGACCACGAGCGTGGTCGGAATGGCTGGCCGCTCGGGCATCGGCGCTGTGTCATCATCCTCCACCGGCATGGAGAGATGACAGTCGATGCAGCGATTCCCGGCCCAAAGCTTTTCCAACACGCGGTCATATTCGGGATTGGCGAAGATCTCGGCCACCGATTGGCGATGAATATTGCCGAAGCTGCGCGTGCCATGCGGGTCATCGAGGCCGCAGGTGACATTCCCGTCCGAATGCAAGGTGATGCTGCGCTCCAGCCAGACGCAGCGATAGCGTCGTCCATCGGCGGGATACATCAGCCGGCTTGGATCGCGGGCCTTGCTGTTGAAAAGAGCTCGCCCTGACGGCATGGCAGCTGGCAGGGGGGCGGGTCGTGACGGGGTCGCGGATTCAGCCAGGGATTCGCTCATGCCGTGACACCATATCCTCACGTCGCAGCCGTTCAACATCCATCGATTTGGAACCCTTGATTCACCGCGCGCGCATCCGACAGGCGGCGCGAGACCCCGCCCATACCGAACCGCTTGACCAGGCAAGCCCGTGATGGCCCGATGGGCAAGGAAACGTCCGGGCAGGACCCGCGGCGAAAAAAGGGAGGGGTGACATGCCCATTTGGATGACGCGCCGCGCCGCGATGGCCTCGGCCATCGGCATGCCAGGCGCCCTGCCCGCCTCCCCGGCCGCCTTGGCGCAGCCAGCCCTGGCCTGGCCGACCCGGCCGGTGCGCATCATCGTGCCCAGCGCAGCCGGCGGATACGACACCTATGCCAGGCTCATGGCGCCCCGCCTGGCAGAGCTCCTGGGCCAGCCCGTGGTGGTCGACAACCGCCCCGGCGCCAATGGCAATATCGGCATGGCCGAGGTCCAGCGCAGCCCGGCGGATGGCCATATCCTGCTCTTCGGCCATATCGGCGCCATCACCATCAACACCGCGATCTACCGCAACATGCCGCTCGACCCGGTGGAGGATCTGGCGCCCATCGCGGTGGCCGTCACCTCGCCGCTGGTCTGGGTGGTCAACCCGGCCTCACCGTTCCAGGACATGGCGGGGCTGGTGGCAAAGGTGCGGGCGGAGCCTGACCGCTGGAACTACGCCAATCCCAGTTCCGGCTCGATCAATCACCTGCTGGTGGAGGATTTCAAGCTGCGGCACGGGCTGGTGATGCCGGGCGTACCCTATCGCGGCACGCCGCAGGCGCAGATGGATGTGGTCTCGGGCCAGGTGCCGATCATGGTCGACAGTCTGGGCGCGGGCTGGGGGCATGTCTCGGCCGGGCGGGTGCGGGCGCTGGCAGTCACGGGCGCGCAGCGGTCGGAGCGCCTGCCGGCGGTGCCCACCATGCTGGAGCTGGGGCTCGATGCACGCGAGGTCGTGGCCTGGTACGCCTTCATGGCGCCCCGCGCGACGCCGCCCGCGGTGATCGAGCGTATGGGTGCCGCGGTGAACCACGTGTTGGGCGAGGAGGCGATGATCGGCCGCCTGCGCGAGCTGGGTGCAGCGCCCCGCCGCACCACGCCCGAACAGGCGCAGGCTTTCATGCGCGCCGAGCGGGACAATTGGGGTGCGGTGGCGCGCGCGGGGAACATCACCGTCGAATAGCCGCAGCGAATTCAGGGTTGTCGGGCTACGGGTTGTCGGGCTCAGGGTTCAGATTGACCATACGCAGGCAGGCACGGATCACCGGGGCGCAGGCCGGATCCTGCGCCAGGCCTCGCGCCGTGCCGGTGCTGTGCCCGATGCGCGCGACATGGCCATCGACCAATTGGAAGGTCACCCTGCAATCGGCGCCGCGCGACAGGTTCACCGCGCCGCCGACAACAGGGACGGGCAAGGAGACGCTGGCGGAGGGCGGGCTGCGGTCATAGGTCCAGAACAGGCCCGCGGGCGAAGCGGCCTCACGATCCGGCACGCCGGCACACAGCCGAAGATCATCGATGGGCAGCCCCACCAGGCTTTCCCGCGCGAAACGCTCGCTGACCGGCATGGCGGTCGTGCAACCCAGCCCGGCCAGCGGAAGCAGCGACACCAGCAGGCCGGAGGCTTTGGGGAATGAGCGCATGGCAGACGATAACCCGCCAACGGGTGGGCGGGAAAGCATGTCTGCCGGCCTTGCAGCGCCAAGGAATGGGATTTGCGTCGCTTCCGACGCTATCGGGGCGCACCACCGGCTGGCGATGATGGTGGCTCGGAAACACTGATTGAAGACAAATTCCAATCGCGCATCGCTTGTGCGTTCAACGGCGCAGCGCGGGGAAGCCCGCCGCGCCCCCGGGTCACGCCGCCTGGCGCCGCACCGCGCTGATCTTCTGGTTCATGTACTCGCCGGCCAGGATGGGCGGGTGGCGGGCCGCCTCGCCCGGCGCCACGGTGCCTGGCAGCGCCTCCACCACCGCGTCGTAATTGGGGTGGCAGAAGAAGCCCAGCGACATGCGGCGCGCGCGCCAGCCCTCATCGGCCGGGTTCGCCACGCGATGGACGGTGCTGACCCACCGGCCATTGGTCCATTGCTGCATGAGGTCGCCGATATTCACCACATAGGCGCCGGGCGCCGGATCAACGGGCGCGAATGCGCCATCCGCCCCCTGCACCTGCAGCCCCATGCCGCCCTCGGCGGGCGGCATCAGGATGGTCAGGCTGCCGAAATCACTATGCGCGCCGGCGCGCAGTTGGCCGGGTTTCGGCGCCTCGGCCTGCGCGCCGTAGTGCAAGGCATGGAACGCGGCGAAGTGATTGTCGATCTTGTCGTCGAAATAGCTGATGGGCAGGGAGAGTGCCGCCGCAAAGGCGGCCATGATCTCGCGCGCCAGGCGCTCCATCTCGCGGAAATAAGCCTCGTAGACCGGGCGCAGCCCGGCCGGGCGGTCGGGCCAGACATTCGGCCGGTAGAACGGCCGGGCATCCGGGAATTGCGGATATTCCGCGCCCGTCACCTCCGGCCGGCCCATCGACAGCATGGAACGGAAATCGGGCGGGGTCTCGACCCCGCGCGAGCGGGAGAGGGTGTTGGTCTCGGGCGGCGTATAGCCGCGCAGAAAAGTCCCGGCCGGCGGCCGCAGCGCCAGTTTCTCCACCTCCGGCAGGTCGAAGAACTCCATCCCCAGCCGGCGCACCTCGGCGATCAGGGCGGGGTCCACGCCATGCCCCTTCACCACCAGAAAGCCGATCTGCCGGCAGGCCGCATCCACCTCGGCGCCCAATGCGGCAATCGCCACCTGGTCGGTCCCGCGGATGGGGGAGAGGTCGATGGCGGGAATGGTCATGGGCGGTTCTCCTCCGTACTGGCGATGATGCTGACGAAGCCGCCATCGGGCGGCCCCTGCGCCTCGGCGCCGCCCGAGACCAGCACCGCGCCATGGCCGATGACAGCACCCAGCATGGCGCCATAGGCGGCGCGGGCATGGCGGTGCATCGCCACGTCATTGTCGAGCCGCATGGCATGCGGCAACCCGCGCAGCAGATGTCCCAGCGGCGCGTCGCCCTTGCTGATGGCGGCCACGACGCGGGCGGGGTCGGCGATCTGCGGCGCCGCGACCAGCCCCAGACGAGCCAGCACCGCCGCCGCCCCCGGCGCATCCAACGGGTCGCTCAGCAGCCCATGTGCGACCGCGAAGCCCGGATCGCCGCCCGGGCCATTGGCGAGCACAAAGATCTGCTGCGCCGGCCCGTCATGCCGCGCCACGACGAAGGCGCGGTCGGAAAATTTCTGTTCCCCGCCGAGCGCCTGGGTAACACCGAGCGCGGCCTGGGCGCGGGTCGCGGGTTCGCGGCCATCCTGGGTCGGGGCGCGGACCAGCACGAGGCCCACCGCCGCCGGCGCCACGCCGAGGCCGGCCATGGCGGCCCTCACCATCGCCGCGGTGACCGCCGCCTGGCCCGGCCCGCCCTGCTCCTCCGGCGGCACTTCGGCGCGTTCCACGGCGGCCAGCAACCCATGCGCCCCGGCCCTGCCGCGATGCCAGACCACGAGATGCGGCGAGACCGCGCCCTCCGCCCCGCCCGACACCAGAATGGGCACCCGCTCAGCCACCTCGGCCTCGGAACAGCCCAGCCGTCGTGCCATCTCCAGCCGCAGCAGCAGATCGACCCAGGGCTTGGTGAAATCGTTCAGCAGCCCATTGCCGCGCGTCTTGCACCACAGCGAGACAATATCCCCGGCGGCGATCGCACCGCTGTCCAGCAGCGCCACAAAGCCTGCCAGGTCATCGGGTGCCGCCATGGGCAGTCGGAGGGGCGCGATCGCGGTCATGCCGCGATGCTACGCATGCCAGCGCCGATCTGCCCATCGCTGTCGGAGATGCGGCGCCACAAGGCACACCGACGCGAAAGCCGAGCCTACATCCGGCCTGCCGCCGCCAAGGTCGCCCGCGCCGCAGCCTCGACCTCAATCGGATCATCCGGCGTGTCGCGATACACCCGCCGCACCGAGGCACGCCGCGCACCGGGCGCGTCCAGCCCATAGGGGTCGGCGTGGATCGCCATCCGGCCGGCACTGTCGGGCCAGGCCGTCAGATAGGCCAGGGCCACCTGCACCTCACGGGTGGGATAGAGCTCCATCGTGCGTCCCGTGGCGGCAGCCGCGCGCACCTCACCGACCGACACATCGAGCACCCAGGCGGAGAGGTCGTGGATGCGTTCGACGCGCACGCAGCCATGCGAGAGGCTGCGCCCGTCACGCCCGAACAGCCCCGGCCGGTTGGTGCCGTGCAGGAAGATGCCATCGGAATCCAACAGGCCGATGCGCAGCGGCCCCAGCGGATTGTTCGGCCCGGGCGGCTGGATGAGGCGGTTGCCAACGGCCTGAAAACCCGCGGCCCCGCTGGCGCGAATTTCCGCGATGATGCTGGGCGGCACATGCCAGGGCGGGTTGGTGCGGACCGTCGTGGCAAAGGTCAGCAATTGCGGCGTGCGCGTCCGCCCCGCGCCGACCACGACGCGCGAGCGCATCACCTCGCGCCCCTCCTCGAAGGCCATGACCTCGGCCGCCGCGATATTGACCACGATGAGGCGGGGTGCCGCGAAATCGATGCCGAGGTCATCGAGGCGCGCCATGGTCCGCTCCGTCGCCACCCTGGCGCGGGGATTATTCGCCGGCAGGGCGCTTTGCGCACGCTCGAACTGCTCGCGCCATTCCGTCGCGCCGACATGGACGCCCTGGGCGGCACTCGTGCCCGGCCGCAGCATTGCCGCGATGGCGGGCGCCAGGATCAGGCTGCGGGTGAGGGCACGGCGCGTGGACGACATTGTTCGGGTGCTCAGGCTGGTTTCGCGAAGTATAGGATTCAAAACTTCCCGAAAACCACCGGAATTATCAGCCGGTTGTGCCGAGAGGGGTCACGCACGCGCGGCTGACGACCCCGGCCCATCGAGGCCCGCGCATGGCGGGTGCGGCGAGTGGCCGCCCCTCCCTGCCCTGTCGTGCCGGATCAGCGCCCGGCGCGCACCAACCGGCCCGGCCGCGCCCCGGTCTCCACGCCATGCTCGAAGACCGGCACGCCCGAGACCAGCGTCATCTCATAGCCCTCGACCCGCTGCACCAGCCGTCGCCCGCCGGCCGGCAGGTCATAGATCATTTCCGGATGGTGCATCCGCAGGGCGTCGTAGTTGATCACGTTGATGTCGGCCTTCTTGCCCACCTCGAGCCGCCCGCGATCGGTGAAGCCGAAGAAATCCGCCGTCTCGCTGGTCTGCCGTTTGATCACGAATTCCAGCGGCAGCTTGTCACCCCGGTCGCGGTCGCGCACCCAATGGGTGATCATGAAGGTGTTGAGCGAGGCATCGCAGATCACCCCGCAATGCGCCCCGCCATCGGAAAGGCCCAGCACCGTGTGCGGGTCGGTGATCATCTCATGCACCACGCCCAGGTCGCCATGGACGTAGTTGGTGACGGGGAAATACAGCATCCGGCTGCCGTCGCCGCCGGTGAGGTAGTCGTAGCAGAATTCCTGCGGCGTCTGGCCCGCACGCTCGGCCATCGCGGCCACGCTGCGCTCGGCCGGCGGCTCGTAATCCGGCGGGTCGCCCAGCACATACATCCTGTCCCACCGCGTCGCGATCTGGCGCGACAGCGGCGGCAGCACATCCACGAGGCGGGGCGAGGCCTCCTCGGCCAGGATCGCGCGCCGCGTCGCGGGCTCGCGCAGCCGCGCCAGTTGCTCGGCGGGCGTGAGGTCGGCCAGTGCGGCGAAACCCTCCCGCAGCGCGAAGGGGTTGAGCGAGGTGGTCAGCCCCAGGATCAGCCCGACCGGCCGCCCGGCGACCTGCGCGGACATCGGCAGCCCCCGCGCGCGAGAAGCCCGCACGCCATCCATCAGCCGCCGCCAGCGCTCAGGGTCATAGCTGCGGTCGGTCAGCAGGAACCATGTCGGCAACCCGTTCTTCTCGGCGATGCGGTTCAGCCAGGCGAATTCCGCCGCCTCATCCTCGAAATCCGACAGCATGCCGAAGGTGCCGTGCCCCGCGCGGCCCAGCGCGTCGCCGATGGCGATCAGCTCCTCATGCTCGGCATAGCGGCCGGGCACGAGGTCGCCGGCCAGGGTCTTGTGCTGGTCGGTGCGCGACGTGGTGAAGCCGAAGGCGCCGGCCCGCATCGCCTCCTCCGCGAGACGCGCCATCTCGGCGACATCCTCCGCGGTCGCCATCTCGCGGCGGATCGCCCGCTCACCCATCACGAAGACGCGCAAGGGGTGGTGGGCGAGTTGCGCGCCGATATCGATGGTACGCGGCAGCCGCTCCAGCGCATCGAGGTATTCGGGGAAGGAGGTCCAGTCCCATTTAAGCCCCTCGGTGAGGGTGATGCCGGGGATGTCCTCCACCCCCTCCATCAGGTCGATCAGCGCCTGGCGATGCGGCGCCTGGACGGGGGCGAAACCCACGCCGCAATTGCCGAAGAGGATGGTGGTGGCGCCATGCCAGGAGGATGGTGCGAGCACCGGGTCCCATGTCGCCTGGCCGTCGTAATGGGTGTGCACATCGACCCAGCCCGGGGTGACGAGCTTGCCGGCCGCATCGACATCGCGCCGGGCCGCCCCAGCCTTGCCACCAACCTGGGTGATGCGGTCGCCATCGATCGCCACATCGCCCACGAAGGCAGGCGCACCCGTGCCATCCACGATGGTGCCGCCGCGGATCACTAGGTCATGCATGCGAAAATCTCCAGATCAGGACAAGCGGATGCCGCGGCTGCGAATGACCTCGCCCCAGCGGGCGCTGTCGGCAGCCTTGTGCGCGGCGAAGGCGGCGGCATCGCCCGCGATGGGCAGGAATCCCGCATTGGTCACCGCGGCGCGGGTTTCCTCGCGCCGCGAATAGCGAAGCACGATATCGGCCACACGGTCCAGCACCGGCTGGGGCGTGCCGGCCGGCGCCAGCATGGCCCAGTAGGTGGCGCTGTCGAAGCCCACCACGCCCGCCTCCTGCATCGTCGGAATATCCGGGAAGAGCGGCGAGCGCTGGGCCGTGGTGATCGCGAGCGGCCGGATATTCCCGGTGCTGAGCAGCGAGCGGACGAAGGCGGCCTCCATGAAATTGAGATGCACCTCGCCGGACAACAGCGCCTGCGTTGCCGGCGCGCCACCGCGATAGGGCACATGCAGCATGGAGACGCCGGTCAGCGCCATGAAGAGCTCGGTCGCGAGATGGCTGGTGAAGCCGATGCCGGCGGTGGCGAAGGTGACGGAATCGGGCCGCGCGCGGGCCAACACGATCAGTTCCGGTACGCTCTGCACGGGGACCGAGCGATGGACGGTGCAGAAGCTCGGCGCACCGGCCAGCAGCGCGACCGGCACATAGGCGCGGTCATTGTCATAGGTCATCTGATAGAGGTGCGGCGCGATGGTATAGGTGCTGTTGCTGGCGATGATGAGGGTATGTCCGTCCGGCCGCTGCCGCACGGCGAAATCCATCCCCAACGTGCCGCCGGCACCGGGCCGGTTGTCGAGCACCACGGGCTGGCCGAGCTCGGAGCTCAGCGCCGCGGCCAGCGGTCGGCCCAGCACATCCCCAGGCCCGCCCGGTGCCACCGGCATGACAATGGTGATGGGCCGCGCGGGGAAACCCTGGCCCACGGCCGGGCGTGCCAGCGGGGCCAGCGCCGCGAGGGCAAGCATCGAACGGCGTTCAGACATGGCGCACTCCTGATGGGGTGGCGCTCTCCCAACCCCAGGTTAAGCGGCGCCTCCCTCGGCTGGCAATCGGCGCCGCCGCGGCGTCAAAACCGCTCCGGCGAGAAGGCGGGGTTGCTACCCCGCCCCAGCGCCGCATCGGCCACCAGCCGCCCCGCGATCGGCCCGAGCGTATAGCCATTGCTGGTCACCGCATGGAACAGCCCGGGTGCCGCCGGATGCGTGCCAATGATCGGCGCGCGGTCGATCGCCACATTCATTCCCGTCCAGCTGCGCAGGACATGCAGCCCCTCCAGCGCCGGCACCACCCGGCCCGCTACCCAGAGATTGCCCTCAATGCCCCGCCTGCGGTTGCGCGTGGCACCCGTCGCCACATCCTGGTCGCCCGGCCAGCCGCCGCCGATGATGAGATGCCCGCCATCGCCCTGCTTCAATGACAAATGCCGCCCGGCATGGGCCACGAGGTGGCGCATGAGCGGTGCCGCCGCCTCTGTCACCACCACCTGCTGCACGGTGCCCTGCACGGGCAGCGACAGCCCCGCCATGCCGGCAATGCGCCCGCTCCAGGGCCCCGCGGCATTGATCACGCGTGACGCCTCGATCACCCCCGCATCGGTCGTGACGCGCCAGCCCGCACCCGCCGCCGCCAGCCCCTGCACCGCGACGCCCGCGATCACCGCGGCTCCGGCCGCCCGCGCCTGCCAGGCCAGCGCCATGGTGCCGCGCAACGGGTCGATCTGGCCCTCCTGCGGGCAGAAGGCGGCGCCCCAAAAGCCCTCGCCGAGATAGGGCGCCATGGCATAGAGCTCATTGGCGCCCAGCACCGCGGTCTCGATGCCCAGCGACTGCTCGAAGGCCACCTTGCGCCGCAGCCAGGCGAATTCCGCCGCGGTCTCGGCCAGCATGAGCCCACCCTCCTGGCGGATCCCCAAACCCTCGCCAGCGCCCGAGGCGATCTCGCGCCACAGCGCGATGGAGGCGGGGCCGAGGCGCAGCATCTCCGCCACCGGCCCGGAGGCATCCTCGATCTCGCCGGCCTCATAGGACAGCATCTGCACATGCAGGCTGCCGGCATTGGCGGTGCTGGCGGCAAGCCCGGGCTCATCGCGCTCCAGCAGCACCACCTCCCGCCCCTCGCGCGCCAGGTAGAGCGCGGTGGCAAGCCCCACCACGCCGCCGCCGATGACGAGGAATTCCGCCCGCGCCGGCAGCACCACAGGCCGCGTCGGCTGGCGCCAGGCAATGGGCGTGGGGCTGGCCACCAGTGGCGAGGCCGGCCATTCCGGCCATTCCTGCCGCAGCGCCGCCGCCGGCACCGGGCGGATCGGCGCGCGCGGGGCGGCGAAGCCGGCCTCGCCCCCCGCGCCGGTCAGCCGCGCGATGGTGGCGCCGCACATTCGCCCCTGGCAGCGCCCCATGCCGGCGCGGGTGGCCTTCTTCAAGGCCGGCAGCGAGGCCAGGCGCTGGGCGCGCAACTGCCCCGCCGTCACCTCCTCGCAGCGGCAGATAATGGTGCTGTCGGCCACCGCGGAGATGTTGAAGGCGGGGGCGGCGAAGCCCTGCCAGAGTGCGGCCTGGAAGGCCTCGGCGCGGGCAAGCGCACGCGGGGTGGCAGCGTCCACCGGCGCGGCGTGGCCCAGCGCGCGGGCGGCCGCCAGACCCGCCAGGCGGCCGCGCGCCAGCGCCACCCGTGCACCGCCCAGGGCCGCGCCATCGCCGACCGCGAAGATTCCGGGGATGTCGGTGGCGCCATCCCCGTCGGTCACCGTCTCCAGCCGGCCCAGGCCCTGGTCGACAAAGCGATGCGCGCAGCCCAGCGCGCGCGCCAGGCCCGTCTCCGGCTGGAATCCCATGTTGAGAGCGCAGGCGCCCGCCTCGATACGGCGCTCACCGCCCGGCCCCCGCACCCTAAGCGCGGTGAAGCGCTCATCACCCTCGCAGGCCAGGATCGCGGTGTCCCAAAACACCGGCACGCCGGCCAGGCGGAGTTGCGCGAGATAGGCCGCGCCATCCCAGGCGAGGTCGGGCGCCCGGGCCACCATGCGCAGCAGCGCACCCAGGCCCGGCCGGGGGGCAGCCTCCACCACCGCCGCCACATCAACCCCGCCGCGCAGCAATTCGCAGGCGAGTTGGAGGTTGAGCGGCCCATTGCCGGCGATGACCACCCGCGCCGCCGGGCTCACCCGCTGGGCGCGGGCCAGGGTCTGCATCGCGCCGGTGGTCATCACACCGGGCAGCGTCCAGCCCGGCACCGGCACCGGCCGCTCATGCGCGCCGGCGGCGATCACCAGGGCGCGGGGTCGGAAGACATGCGGCACGCCCTTCACCAGGGCGGCGATCTCCAGGCCCGGCGCGGGCGCGTCCTCATTCTCCGACCATTCGGCGCCGCGTTGTCGGAAACCGCCCCAGACGGTGGCGCCGGTCAGGATCGCAACGCCTGCCCCGGCCACGCGCTCCAGCAGGGCGGTGCCCTGGCGGAACTGGCGGTCAGGCGCGCCATGAAGGTGGCTCGGCGCCAGCGGCTTCAGGTATTGCCCGCCCGGCGCGTCGCGCTCCTCCAGCACCAGCACCGCGACTCCCGCCTCGGCCGCCGCCACCGCGGCGGAGAGCCCGGCCGGGCCCGCGCCCACCACGAGCAGTTCGACGTCGCGTTCCACCGCCGCGCCCGGTGCGGCTAGGGCAGCCGGCTCGGCGGGCGGCGCGCCGGTCACCACCATGCCATCGGCCACCTTCACCATGCAGGCCCGCTGGCCGGCGCGGCCATCCACCGTCACCAGGCAGTCGAAGCAGGCGCCCATGCCGCACCACAGCCCGCGTGGCGCGCCGCCCGGCGTGCGCCGGAAGCGCAGATGCCCGGCGGCGGAGAGGGCGGCGGCGATCGTCTCCCCGGGGATTGCCGCAATCTGCTCACCGTCGAAGCCAATGCCCACCCGTTCGGCAACCGGTCTGATCTTCGGGTCGGTCAATCGCACGTGGATGGCCCCTGGTGGCTTGCCGGAAGGCCGCCGTTGCTATGGGGTAGCATCATGGCCGAGGGGATGGATTGGCAAGATGGCGGGTGAGCCGTTTTCGGGATGCTACACGGTGCTGGTGACACCCTTCACCGCCGATGGAACGGCGGTGGACCTGCCGGCGTTGGCTGGCCTGGTGGAGTACCAGATCAGCAACGGCGTGCGTGGCCTGATTCCGCTGGGCTCCACCGGCGAATTCCTGTCGGTCTCGCGTGAGGAGCGGGCGGCCGTGGTGGAGACGGTCGTGCGCAGCGCCGCCGGCCGCGTGCCCGTGCTGATCGGCACCGGCGATGAGGACACCCGCCTGGTGGTGGAACTCTCGCGCGAGGCGGAGGCGATGGGCGCCGATGGCGTCATGATCATCCCGCCCTATTACGCGGTGCCGACCGAGGATGAACTGTTCCACCACTACAGCACCGTGGCGGAGGCGATCGGCATCCCCATCATGGTCTACAACAATCCCGCCACCGCCAATGTGGATATGGGTGCCGCTACCCTGGCGCGGCTCAGCCGCATCCCGAATTGCCGCTACGTGAAGGAAAGCACGCTGGAGGTGACGCGGGTGCGCGACATCCTGGCGGCCTGCGACGGGCGGATGACGGTCTTCGCCGGCGTGCTGAGCTACGAATCCGCCTGGCTCGGCGCCACCGGCTGGGTCGCGGTGTGCAGCAATGTGGCACCCAGGCTCAGCGCCGACATGTTCCACGCAGCCATGGGCAATGACCGCGACACGGCGCTGGCGCTCTACCGGAAGCTTACGCCGCTGCTGCCATGGGTGGGCGGGCCGCGCTACGTCAGCGGCACCAAGGCCGCCTTCCGCCTGATCGGCATGGATATGGGCCCGCCCCGCCCGCCCCGCCTGCCGCTGCCCGAAGCCGACCTCCCCGCGCTGGCCGAAGTGCTGCGCGGCATCGACCTGTTGTGAAGGATCTTCCCATGATTTTGCCCCGCCGCATCATCCTCGCCGCCCCTGCCCTGCTGGCACTCCCCGCCCGCGCACAGCCACGCGTGCCCAACAGTGAACTGGTGAAACCCGGCACGCTGACCATGAGCACCAACCCCACCCTGCCCCCGGTGCAATTCGTCGACAGTTCCGGCCAGCTGCGTGGCATGCGCATCGAGATGGGCACCGAGCTGGCGCGTCGCCTCGGTCTCACAGCCGAATATGTCCGCGTCGAATTCAGCACGATGATCACCGGCCTCGCCGCCCGGCGCTGGGACCTCATCAACACCGGCATGTTCTACACCGAGGAACGGGCGCGGCTCATGCAGCTCGTGCGCTATGAGCAGCAGACCATCGGCATCAGCGTGCCCCGCGGCAACCCGCGGCGCATCACGAAGATCGAGGATCTGGCCGGGCTGAATGTGGGCGTGGAACAGGGCGGCTTCGAATTCCGCCGCAGCCAGGATTTGCTGGAAGATCTGCGTCGCCTGGGCCTTCGCCCCATCACGGTGCGCGCCTTCGACAATTTCGCAGTCTCCTTCCAGGCGCTGCGGGTGGGCCAGCTCGACGCCGCCATCTCGATCGACAGCACGGCCAAGGAATACGAGGATCGCGGCGATTTCACCCATGCCATCAAGGGGCTCTATGGCACGCCGGTGACGGTGGGCATGCGCTCGCGCGTGCTCGCAACCGCCGTCGCCGCCGCTTTCACCGAGATGCGCGCCGATGGCTTCCTGCCCACGTTGATGGGCCGCTATGGCATCTCCGGCTGGACCGAGCCCTATGAGGTGGTCGGGCCGACCTGACGCCCGATGAGCGTCTGGAACTGGGCCGGCTTCTTCGACTACCTCACCAACCCCTATCTCTTCGAGGGGGCGCTGATCTCGCTGGGGCTGACGCTGGCAGCACTCAGCCTGGGCCTGATGGGCGGCATCGGCATAGCCTTGCTGCGGATGTCAGGCGGGCGGATGGGGAGCGGCTTCGCGGTCACCTATTGCTGGTTCTTCCGCGGCACGCCGCTGCTGGTGCAGCTCCTGATGATCTACACCGCGCTGCCGCTGTTCGGCATCCGCCTGAGTGTGATCGAGGCGACGCTTCTTGGTTTGTCGCTGAACGAGGCGGCCTACCTGTCGGAGATCGTGCGCGGCGGTATCCTGGCCGTCCCCCGCGGCCAGGGCGAGGCGGCGACGGCACTCGGCCTGCATGGCGGTCAGCGCTTTCGCCTCATCATCTGGCCACAGGCGCTGCGCGTCATCATCCCGCCGCTGGGCAACAGCGTGAACGGATTGCTCAAGACGACCTCCATCGCCAGCGTCATCTCGATGGATGAGCTGCTCCGCCGCACCCAGATCCTGGTGCAGGAGCGCTTCATGGTGCTCGAACTCTTCACCGTGGCGGCGCTCTACTACCTGGCGATGACGACGGTGTGGGAGCTGGTGCAGCGCAGGCTGGAGCGGCGCTTCGGGCGCGGCTACGCCAGGGATGTGCGGGAGCGGCGATAGGCCGCCGCGGTGGCGTCGCGCATTGGTGGTATGAGTATTGCCTCCCGCTCATGTCAGGCGGCAGACGTCTCCCCAGGGACATCTCGCGCGCCACATGAAGGAGACGCATAAGCAACTCGCCCCGCCCGCTGGACGATATGACGGCTATCCCCATAACGGCCTGGCCCCCGATGAGGAGATCACCCGCATCGGCCCCGGCACCCCGGCCGGCGAATATCTCAGGCGCTTCTGGCACCCCATCGCGCTCAGCTCCATGGTGGGCGCATTGCCGTTGAAGCTGCCGCGGATGGGCGGGGATCTGGTGCTCTACCCCGACAAATCCGGCAATCTCGGGCTGCTGCATCTGCTGTGCTGCCACCACAACGCCTCGCTGGAATTCGGCATTATCGAGAGCTGCGGCATCCGCGGTTCCGATCACGGCTGGCTCTTCGGCAATGGCGGCACCATCCGCGAAACCCCGGGCGAGCCGGCCACCAGCCAGATCTGCAACCGCGTGACCCAGGGTGCCTACCCGGTCATCGAATACAAGCAGATGATCTTTGCCTCTTTCGGCCCGGTCGCGGCCATGCCGCCATTCCCCTTCTTCGACACCCTGGACCTGCCCGATGAGACCATGGTGCCCTACCTGCTGCCCTCGCCCTGCAACTGGGTGCAGATCTTCGAGAACGGCGCCGCCCCCTACCAGGTCACCGTCCTGCATACCCGCGTCAGCGGTGTGTAGTTCCAGGAAATCCTGGTGAACCTGCCGATCGTGGATTACCACGAGCGCGCGGCCGGCAATGGCGTCTTCTATGCCTCCACGCGCCGCGTGGGCGACCTCGTGTGGTTCCGCGTACACGACCACATGCCGCCAAATTTATCGCAGAACGGCGGCATGCATATGGAGGGCGATGACAGCACCTATCTCGTCCGCACCGGGCTGACGCGCTGGGTGGTGCCCATCGACGACACCAACACCATCGCCCGGCGCCACTTCAACAAGGAGACGGCCCCCAACGGCAAAGGCCGGCCGGAGCTTTGCGGCTACAACTCCGTCGATTTCTACGGCCAGACCGATGAGCGGAGCTACGAACACGGCACGCGAGATCTACGAGCACCCCGCCAACCGCTTCGTCGCGGAATTCGTGGGCGAGTTGAACGCGCTCCCCGATGGCCCTGCCAACCGTCCGCACCATGTGCATTTCGGCGAGGGCGGCCTGTCGGGCCGCGTGCTGGCCTGCGCATTCGCCGGCAATATGTGGCGCTGCCGGCTACAGGTCGGCGCTGGTGAATGGCTTGTCGAAGCCCATCCAACCGCGCAGGTCCCCGCCGCCGGCGAGGTGGTCGGCCTGCACTGGTCGGCCGAGCATGTCATCGCTCCGAGGGAAGGAGACACAAAATGACCTGGAACCCTTTTAACGGCCGGCGAGGTGGATTGGACGGGCGAGAACCCCGGCATGTACCTCAAGGCGGACGCGGCAGGGGATCGGACCAGCCTGCTCAGCTTTTTCCGCATCACCCGGTCGCCCCATGGCGTCGGTCATGCGTTGGTGCTGGTTCAGGACCCCTCGGGCGCCAATCCTGCGGGCAACAAGGTGCTGACAGACAATGAGCCGATGGCGCGCTTCCTGGTCGATGGCTTCATGTCGCATTTCGCGGCCTTGCGTGGCCGGCTGCTGCTGAAGACGCTGGCCTACAGGCCGCTGGACAGCGTGCGCCGCGGTGGCGACCCGCGCACGACCTACAGCGAATTCGTCACCGCCCCGGGGATGGAGGTGGAGCTGCGCTGGGGCGGCCTGGGCACGCCTTATGCGGTGGATCACCACCCCGAGCAGGGCGCGACCGGCCAGCACCAGATGTACAGCCTTTTCGTCGACAGCGATGCCCCGGCAGCCTTCGTCAATGGCCGACGCCTCCCCGGCAGCGTGCAGCCCCGGCCGGTCTATGGGCGGGAATGTCGTAGCGCCTTCCTGGCATTTTCGGAGACCTGGAGCCGGAAATAGCGACTGCACGCGCCGGAACCTCGATGACTGCCGCACCATGCACGGCATGGTCCCCTTCACCCCGTGCAAGGCCGAGATCGATATGCGCGAGGTGGGGGCTGAGCAGGCGGCACTGACAGCCCCGCAGCCCTGAACCGCCGCGAGCTTGTCACTGGCTTCAGCAATGGGAGCCTGGAGTGTTGCCGAGCACGGAGACGGACACCGCATTGCGCACGGCGTCGATCCGATCAGCGAGTTCTTGCCGACCGCGCCATTCACCCGTCACCCGCATGCGGCGCAGCAGGTCGAGCCGACAACAAGCTCGGAGCGAACCTGACGGCGTACAACTTCACGGCGCTCGTCGAGCACGTGCTCGACGAGACTTCCGCGGTTGCGCGTTGGGCGGGGTGCGAACGCAAGCACCCTTCCCAAGCTTACTCGCCCGCAGCCGGCATTGATGCAGTTTTCGCCGGCGCCGCCTCTCCCGGCCGCTTTGCCCGGAAGATACGCAGGACAAGGACAAAGAACACCGGCACGAACAGCACCGCCAGCACCGTACCCGCCACGACACCGCCGATCACGCCGATGCCGATCGCGTTCTGCGCGCCCGAGCCGGCGCCAGTGGCGATCGCCAGCGGCACGACACCCAGCGTGAAGGCAAGCGAGGTCATGATGATCGGACGCAAGCGCTGGCGTGCCGCCTCCTCGGCTGCCTCAACCAGTGAAAGGCCGCGGTTGAACCCGTCACGGGCGAATTCGACGATCAGGATGGCGTTCTTCGCAGTCAGCCCGATCGTCGCCAGCAGGCCGACCTGGAAATACACGTCGTTGGCCATGCCGCCGAATAACGTGGCCAGCACCGCCCCCAGCACGCCCAGCGGCACCGCCAGCATAACCGCGGTCGGGATCGACCAGCTTTCGTAGAGCGCGGCGAGACAGAGGAACACCACCATCAGCGACAGAGCATAAAGTGCCGGCGCCTGCCCTGCGGATTGCCGCTCCTGGAACGACAGACCGCTCCATTCATAGCCGAAGCCGGGCGGCAATTGCGCCGCCAGCCGCTCCATCTCGTCCATCGCCTGGCCGGTCGTGAAGCCGGCCGCCGGCTGGCCCTGGATCTCGCGCGAGCCGATGCCGTTGAAGCGTTCCAGCCGTGGTGAGCCAGGCCCCCATTCGGTGCGGCCGAAGGCGGAGAAAGGCACCATCTGCCCCTGCGCGTTGCGCACGAACCATTTGTCGAGGTCGCCGGGCGTCATCCGCGCTTCCTGGTCGCCCTGCATGAAGACGCGCTTGACCCGGCCGCGATCCATGAAGTCGTTCACGTAGGTCGAACCCCAGGCCGTGGCCAGGGTCGTGTTCACCTCAGTGACGGAAAGGCCCAGGGCACTGGCGCGTTCCCAATCCACGATCAGGCGGAACTGCGCCTCGTCATTAAGGCCATTGGCGCGCACCCGCGCCAGGATCGGGCTCTCATTGGCCAGGCGCAGCAACTGATCACGCGCCGCCATCAGCGCATTATGGCCAAGGCCGCCACGATCGAGCAGCTGGAAGGCAAAGCCGGTGGCATTGCCCAGCTCGCGCACCGCGGGCGGCGAGGAGGCCACGACCAGCGCGTCCTGATAGCTGGAGAAGCGCCGGTTGATACGCTCCGTCAGGGCCTGGACGCCGTTGCCCGGCCCACGCCGCACATCCCAGTCGCGCAGCGTAATAAAGCCCAGGCCGGAATTCTGCCCGCGGCCGCCGAAGCTGAAGCCATTGATGGCGAAGAGATTGTCCACCACGGCGGATTCTTCCTCGCGCAGGTAGCGGCCAAGCTCGTCCAAAGCGCGCTGTGTGCGGTCCGCCGTGGCACCCGGGGGCGCCGTCACCTGGGCGAAGGCGATGCCCTGGTCTTCGTTGGGCAGGAAGCCGCCGGGCACTCGCAGGAAGGCGTAGCCCAGGGCGCCGACCAACATGGCATAGATCAGCATCATCCGCATCGGCCGGCGCATGCTCGCCCGCACGCCGCCGACATAGCCGCGCGTTATCCGGTCGAAGCCACGGTTGAACCAGCCGAAGAAGCCGCGCTCGCCCTGACCCGGCTTGTGCGGCCGCAGCATGGTGGCGCAGAGCACGGGAGTGAAGAAGATGGCGACCAGCACCGACAAGGTCATGGCAGTGGCGATGGTCACCGAGAATTGCCGGTAGATCACGCCCACCGATCCGCCGAAGAAGGCCATCGGCAGGAACACCGCCGAGAGCACCAGTCCGATGCCGATCAGCGCACCGGTGATCTGGTCCATGGATTTGCGGGTGGCTTCGAGGGGCGAGAGGTGATCCTCCGCCATCACGCGCTCGACATTCTCGACCACAACGATGGCGTCATCCACCAGCAGGCCGATGGCCAGCACCAGGCCGAACATGGTGAGCGTGTTGACGCTGAAGCCCAGCGCCTGCAGCACCGCGAAAGTGCCCAGCAGCACCACCGGAATGGCCATGGTGGGGATCAGCGTGGCGCGCAGGTTCTGCAGGAACAGGAACATCACCAAGAAAACCAGCGCCACCGCTTCGAGCAGCGTCGTGATCACACTCTTGATGGAGCGCTGCACGAAGGGGGTGGTGTCCTGCAGATAGGCAACATCGAGCCCGGGCGGGAAGCTGGGGCGCAGCCGCTCGACGGTGGCGCGCACCGCGGCCGCCGTGTCCAGCGCATTGGCGCCGGTGGCGAGCCGGATACCGATGCCGCTGGCCGGGCGGCCATCGAGCAAGGTGGTGATGGCGTAATTCTCGCCGCCGATCTCCACGCGGGCCACATCACGCAGGCGCACCTGCGAGCCGTCGGCGCGCACGCGCATCAGGATGGCGCCGAATTCTTCCACGGTCTGCAGATACGACGGCCCGATGATGGTGGCATTGAGCTGCTGGCCGGGCAGTGCGGGCAGACCGCCCATCTCGCCGCTCGAGACCTGCACATTCTGCGCCCGCACCGCGGCCGCGACGTCAGCCGGGGTGAGCCCGAAATTGATCAGCTTCGCCGGGTCCAGCCAAATCCGCATGGCATACTGCGCGCCAAAAATCTGGAAATCGCCCACGCCGGGGGTGCGGCTGATCGGGTCCTGCAGATTGGCCACGAGGAAGTCGGAGATGTCCAGGCGTTCCATCCGCCCATCGGTCGAGACGAAGCCGACCACGAGCAGGAAGTTGCCGGAGGATTTGACGACCCGGATGCCCTGCTGCTGCACGGTCAGCGGCAGGCGCGGCACTGCCAGCTGCACGCGGTTCTGCACCTGCACCTGGGCGGTGTCGGAATTGGTGCCCGGCGCGAAGGTCAGCTGAATACGGGCCTGGCCGTCCTTGGTGGTCTGGCTGTCGAAGAAGAGCAGGTTGTCGATGGCGCTCAGCTGCTGCTCGATGATCTGCACCACCGTCGTCTGGACGGTCTCTGCCGAGGCACCGGGAAAGGTGACATTGATGGAAATGGCCGGTGGCGCGATGGCCGGGTATTGCGCTACGGCCATGCTGCGCAAAGCCAGCACCCCGGCCATCATCATACCGATGGCGATGACCCAGGCGAAAACCGGTCGGTCGATGAAAAAGCGTGCCATGGCGCGGTCCTAGCTCCCGACCCGTGCGGGCGCGCGCTCGCTCGCCTGCACCCGGGTGCCGGCGCGGACGCGCTGCAGCCCCTCGACGATCACGCGATCACCGGGTGCCACGCCCTCGGTCACCAGCCAGTCATTGCCGATCACGCGGTTGGCGCGCAGGATCCGGCTCTCCACCACCCCTTCGGCATTCACCACGAAGGCCATGGGTTCACCCCGCGGCGTGCGCATCACCGCCCGCTGCGGCACCAGGAGTGCGCGGTCGGTCACTCCCTCCTCGATCCGCGCGCGGACAAACATGCCGGGCAGCAGCAACTGGTCGGGATTGGGGAACACCGCGCGGATGGTGACCGAGCCGGTGCCCTGGTCCACGATCACTTCGGAGAACTGGATTTCGCCGGCATGGGGATATTCGGAACCGTCCTCCAGCATCAGCCTCGCCACGACGCGGTCGGCCGAAGGGCGGCGCAGCGCGCCGCTCGCCACATCGCGTCGGTGCTGAAGCAGCACCGAGCTGGGCTGGGTGATGTCCACCAGCATCGGATCAAGCTGGGTGACGGAGACCAACGCCGTGGGCTGGTTGGCGGTGACCAGGGCACCCGGCGTCACGTTCGCACGGTTGGTGCGCCCGGAAATGGGTGACGACACACGAGTATAGCTCAGGTCGATCCGCGCGGTCTCGACCGCAGCGCGGTTGGACAAGATATCCGCCTGGGCCTGGCGCAACGTCGCCTCGGCGTTTTCGAGGTTCTGCTCGCTGACCACCTGAGAGCGGGCGAGCGAACGCAGACGGTTGGCAGTGCTCAAGGCCAGTCGCTCGGTGGCTTCGATGCGCGTCAGCGCCGCCTCGGCCCGGCGCAACGCGGCTTCGAAGGGGGCGGGGTCGATCTGGAACAGCGGCTGGCCGGCCCTGACGGTCTCGCCCTCGTGGAACAGGCGCTCACGCAGCACACCGCCCACCTGCGGGCGCACCTCAGCCACCCTGAAAGGCGAGGTGCGGCCGGGCAGCACGGAGCTGACCGGGATTTCCCGGCGCTCGAGCGTCAGCACAGTGACAGCGACGGCTGCAGGAACGGGCTGTGGCGTGCTTGCGGAGGCGCGGGTTGGCTGATCGTCACAGCCAGCCGTTGCGATCAGGGCGAAGCCGCATGCAAAAAACCGCAATGCCCAGCCCTTTGACAGGCGGAAAGAGGGGAAGGCAGCTTGCGTCGACGCGCAGACTTGTCTGGACATGAAGCCTCTTTCGCAACCGTTCATTACACAAAGCGCACCATTTGTTGAAGTTTCGCACAAACTGCAAGCAAAATTTCTGAGTCCATGGGTCGGGTTATAGGTGGTGAGCGCAGGCATGCCTCATATCTGTGCTGAGGCCATCGCGCCGATGTGTGAGGAGAGTGCAGTGGCAGCACCACAGCCCCCGGGATATGCCGCTCGTCCATACCGCGCCTAAGCCTCGATATTGGGCAGGCCCGACGCCGAGATCAACCGGCGCGTTGAAGTGGAATGCGCCGGGCCCGCCGTCTCGAAGTAATTCGGCACGCATGCGACCAATGTTGGGCAGTGCCTGGAGGGCGGCGATCTCGGCAACGTCTTCAGGATCGCGGCCCCGAAGGAACCGGTTGTCTCATAGGGCCGAATCGCCGCTGACTGGCTGTCTGTTTATCATATTCGGTTCCCCAAACGCCAAATGTAGGATTTTCGGTACCTCAGCCGGTTTTTACAACAAACAGAGTCGGGCGCAAACTCAATCCCAGGCCCGCCCATTTCAGTCCCGACGTCGATAATGACTGAATGCTCACTCACAGCGCATTGACGCCCCCTCGCAGCCAACCGCACTATCCCCACCAAGAGGAAACGAAATGACGCAGTCACGCATGATCGCGGCGCAGGTGAAGGACGCCGATCTGATCGCGGACCGCCGCGCCCACATCGCCCGGGCCGCTGCGCGCGTCTTCCGCGCCAAGGGTTTCCACAACGCCACCGTCAGGGATGTCGCCATCGAGGCCGGCCTGTCGCAGGGCAGCCTCTACAACTACGTCCGCAGCAAGGACGACATCCTCTACCTCGTGCATCAGGACCTCACCGCCGGCTATGCCGCGGATGTCGAAGAGGCCATCGCCAGCATCGCCGAACCACGCGCCAGGCTGCGCGCCGCGCTGGTCGCCTTCACCCATGCGATGGCCGAGCGCCATGCCGATATCGCACTGATCTACCAGGAGACTCATGCGCTCGGCGATGAATCCCGCCGTGCCGTCCTGGCCCAGACGCAGAATTTCATTCAGCGCTTCGAGCAGTTGATCAGCGATGCCCGAGCAGCCGGCATGGCGCTGCCGGGAGCAGGCCGGCTGGCCGCCGATATCGTTACCTTCCTGCCGGTGATGCTGGCGCTGCGCCGCTGGCGCCTGCGCGATGCGCTCCCGCGCGAGGCGGCCGAGGCAGAGCTGGTCGGCTTCCTTCTGCGCGGCCTGGGGATTGAGAATGGCGATGTCTGACACGGAATTTCAGGGCCAGCGCCTGCTGGTCGTCGGCGGCAGCCGCGGCGTGGGCCGCGCCATCGCGCTGGCCGGTGCCGCGCGTGGAGCCGATGTCGCCATCCTCTACCGCAGCCGCGTGGAGGAGGCGGAGACCGTGCTCGCCGCCATCCGCGCCCAGGGCCGCGCCCAGGGCCGCGCCGCGCACGCCGTGCAGGCCGACCTGGCCGATGCCGACGCCACGCAAGCCGCGATAGACGCCGCCGCCGAAAAGCTGGGCGGCATCACCCTCCTCGCCCACGCCGCCGGCGCCATGGGCCAGTGGGCTGGCGTGGCGGAAATGTCCCCGGCGGACTGGCAGCGCTACATCGCGGTCGACCTCAATGGCTGCTTCCACGCCCTGCACGCCGCCATCCCGCATCTGCGCAAACAGGGCGGCGCCATCCTCGCCATCTCCTCCATCGCCGCCCAGATGTGCCAGGCCCGCAACGCGCAAGGCGCCGCCGCCAAGGCCGGCGTCGAGGCGCTGATCCGCGTCACCGCCAAGGAAGAGGCGCGCCACAACATCCGCGCGAATGCGCTCGCCATCGGCCTGACGCAAACCGACATGGCGCAAACCGCCTTCGACGCCTGGGGCCCCGAAACCTCGGCGCGCATCATCAAGGGCATTCCCCTCGCACGCATCGCCACCGCGGAAGAGGTGGCGGGCGTGGCCTGCTTCATGATGGGAGCGGGTTGCAGCTACCTCACCGGCAAGGTGCTGCAACTCGATGGAGGCCAGATCATCGCCGGCTGACACCACTCTCGGAGGAAACAACAATGAACATCACCCGTCGCCCCGCCCTGGCCGCCCTCTTGGCCGCCCCTGCCCTATCCGGCGTCTCCCGCGCCCAGGGTCAGCCGCTGAAACTCGGCGTGCCGACCGCCATGACCGGCACCTGGGCCGCGCTAGGCGCGCAGGTGGTCCGCACCTGCCGGCTCTGGGCCAAGGCCATGAATGCCGAAGGCGGGCTGCTCGGCCGCCCCGTCGAATTCCTGTTCGAGGACACCCAGGGCGTGCCCGCCAATTGCCTGCGCAAGGCGCAAGAGATGGTGGAGCGCGACAGAGTGAACATCCTGCTCGGCCTGATGGCGAGCAGCGAGGCGCTGGCGGTGATGCCCAGGCTGTCGGACTGGAACGCGCTGTTCATCTCCTCGGTCAATGGCGCGGGTTCGATCACGGCCGAAGCCTGGGTGCCCAATGCCTTCCGCGCCAATACCTCCGGCCCGATGGGCGCGCGGGCACTGGCGCTGTGGCTGCGCAACTCGCCGCAAACCGACTTCTTCTCGCTCTCGCTCGACTATGCCTGGGGCCGCTCCTCGGTCGAGACCTTTGAGGGGCTGCTACGCGGCATCGGCAAGCGCTCCATCGGCTCGGTCTTCGCGCCGGTCGGCACGCGCGATTATTCCAGCTTCATCACCCGGGTGCGCCAGGCCAACCCGCAGGCGCTCTACATCGCACTCACCGGCGATGACGGCACCGCCTTCCTCCGCCAGGCCGCGCAGTTCCGGCTGTTCGAACGCATGCCGGTGGTGACCGAGACGGTGGACATGCTCTTCACCCGGCCCGCAGGGGATGCGGCGATCGGCCTCGTCGGCGGCAGCCGCTACAGTTTTGCCTACGACCACCCCCCCAACAACGCCTTCGTCCAGCGCTTCCGCGCCGAATACAACGAGCTGCCCGACACCTATGATGGCGAGCAGTGGCAGGCCTTGGAGGTGCTGCGCGCCGCCGTCCAGAAAGCCGGCGCGACCGATACCCCCGCCGTGGTGGCGGCGCTGCGCGACCTAGAACTCAACTCCATCAAGGGCCCGCTGAAGATCCGCGGCTGCGATGGCCAGGCCGAGCAGCAGGGTTTCGTGGTCCGGGTAAACCGGCGCGAAGGCTTTGCCGTACCAGCCCCCGAGGTCATCGCGACCTTTACCGCGGCTGAGGTCACGCCGGCCTGCCGCGCCTCCAACTTCTCCTGAGCCTTGGACCCGCTCGCCCTCTTCACCCTGCAGGTGCTGAACGCGCTGTCGCTTTCGGCCCTGCTGTTCTTCATCGCGCTCGGCCTCACGCTGATCTTCGGCATCATGCGCGTGGTGAATTTCGCCCATGGCGCCGTGTTCATGCTCGGCGCCTATTGCGGCGTGGCGGCGCAGACGGCGACGGGGAGTTTCGTGGTGGGGCTGGTCGCGGCGCCACTGGCCGGCGCGGCGCTGGGGCTGGCCTTCGAACGCTCCGCCCTGTCGCGCCTCTATGCGCGCGAGCATTCGGCGTTTCTGCTGGTCACCTTCGGCCTGGCGCTGGCCCTGACCGAGGCCATCCGCCTGATATGGGGCGCCGACGCGCGGCAGACGGAATTGCCCGAGGCGCTGGCCGGCATCGTCTTCGTCATGGACGAACCCTTCCCGGTCTATCGCCTGCTGCTGATCGGCGCGGGGGCCCTGTGCTGGCTGCTCTGCTGGCTGGGGCTGCAGCGCACGCGGTTGGGATTGCTGCTGCGCGCGGCGTCGCAAAACCCCACCATGACGGCGGCGCTGGGCAATGATGTGGGCCGCGTGCGGGCCATGGTTTTCTCGCTCGCATGCGCATTGGCGGCACTGGGCGGCGCGCTGGCCGCCCCCCTGCTCAGCGCCTCGCTGGGGTTGGGCTCCAACGTGATCATCGATGCCTTCGTCATCGTCATGATCGGTGGGATGGGCAGTTTTATTGGTACGGTGGCCGGCAGCCTGCTGGTGGGCTTCGCCCAGACCTTCGGGAATTTCTACGTGCCGGAGCTGGCACTTGGCATGACCTATGCGCTGATGATCGCGGTCCTGGTGCTGCGGCCCGGCGGGCTGTTCGGGCGGCCGGAATGAAGCCCGCCGATCCGCGTCTGGTGCTGCTCGCCATAGCGCTCGCGGCCGGGCTTGGCTTCGTGCTGCCCGGCCACGCCACCACCCTACTGACCGAGGCGCTGATCCTGGCGCTCTTCGCGCTCAGCCTCGATCTGCTGGTGGGGCACGCGCGGCTGACGTCCTTCGGCCATGCCGGACCCTGGGCCTTTGGCGCCTATGCCGCGGCGGCGCTGCTGCTGGTGGGCCAGGTGCCGCTGCCGCTGGCAGTGCTGCTGGCGGGGCTGGCCACCGCGCTGGTGGCGATTCCAGTGGGTTGGTTCTGCGTGCGCACCGGCGGCGTCACCTTCGCCATGCTGACACTCGCCTTTGCCCAATTGGGCTATGCCGTGGTGTTCAAATGGAACGCTGTCACCGGCGGATCGGACGGCTTGGCCGGCCTGCCGCGCCTGGGCCTCGCCCCGGGGCGCGAGGCTTTCCATTTGTTGGTCTGCGCGTTCCTTGCCGCCGCCTACCTGGTGGCGCATGGCTTCATCACCTCACCGCTCGGTCGCATCGTCGCCGCGGTGCGCGAGAACGAACAGCGCGCCGAGGCCCTGGGCCATGACCCCCGCCGCATCCGCCTCGTGGTCTTCGTGCTGTCCTATTTCCTCGCCGGCGTGGCCGGCGCGCTCTATGCCGGCTTCGCGCAATTCGTCTCGCCCGAGCTGTTCTTCTGGACCGTCTCCGGCCATGTGCTGGTGATGGTGGTCCTCGGCGGCGCCGGCACCTTGGTGGGGCCAATGCTGGGTGCGCTGGCGCTGTTCTATGCCGAGCATGAGCTCTCCGCACTCACCGAAAGCTGGGGCCTGGCGCTGGGCCTGCTGTTCATCATTGTGGTGATCTTCGCGCCGTCCGGTCTGATGGGCTGGCTGCGCGCGGCGATAGGGGCGCGGGCACGATGAGCCTGCTGTCCTGCCGCGGCCTGACCCGCGCCTGGGGCGCCTTCCGCGCCGTGGATGGCGTGGATCTCGACCTGGCGGAACGGGAAATCTGCGCCGTCATCGGCCCCAATGGTGCGGGGAAGAGCACGCTCTTCGCCATGATCGCCGGCAATCTGCGCAAGACCGCCGGCACCGTACGCCTGGGCGGCGAGGATGTGAGCGCCCTGCCCGCCCACGCCCTAGCCACGCGCGGCGTCGCGCGCAGTTTCCAGATCACCGCCATATGCCCGGAGCTGACGGTGCTCGAGAATGTCCGCCTCGGCGTGCAGGCACGCGCGGGCTTGCGCTGGCAACCCTTTGGCGGTGCTGCCGCGATGCGCCGTGGCGAGGCCACCGCAATGGAATGGCTCGAACGCCTGGGCCTCGCCGGCCGCGCCCGCCTGCCCGCCGGGGAGTTGGCGCATGGCGACCAGCGCCTGCTGGAAGTGGCCGTCGCCCTCGCCCAGCGTCCCCGCCTGCTGATCCTGGACGAACCCACCCAGGGCATGTCGCTGACCGAAACGCGGCGCACCGTCGATCTGCTGCGTGTCATCCTGGCCGAAGCGCAGACCGCCATCCTGCTGGTCGAGCACGATTTGGACGTGGTGTTCGAACTGGCGCCACGCATCGCCGTGCTCCATCGCGGTCGCAAGATCGCCGATGGCCCGACGGCGGAAGTGCGTGCCGACCCCGCGGTGCAGGAAGCCTATCTCGGCGGGCTCGACTGATGCTGAAGCTGCAGGACATCACCGGAGGCTACGCCAAGGCCCAGGTGCTGGAAGGCGTGTCACTCTCGGCCGCCGCCGGCGCGGTGACCGCCCTGATCGGCCGCAACGGCGTGGGCAAGACCACGCTGATGCGCGGCATCATGGGCCTGCTGCCGCGCGTGCAAGGTTCCATCAGCCTGGATGGCGCAGCACTCGCCGCCCTGCCCACCCACGCCCGCGCGCGGGCAGGCCTGGGCTATGTGCCGGAAGGCCGGCAGATCTTTCCCGAGCTGACGGTGATGGAGAACCTGGCTGTCGGCCAGCGAACACCCTCCCGCCTCTGGCCCGAGGACCGCCTCTTCTCGCTCCTGCCCAATCTGCGCGACCGCCGCGCCAATGCCGGCCGCGCGCTCTCGGGCGGCGAGCAGCAGATGCTCGCCATTGCCCGCGCCCTGGTGACCGACCCGCGCGTGCTGCTGCTCGATGAACCCAGCCAGGGCCTGGCGCCGATGGTGGTGCAGGAACTCGCCCGCGTGCTGCGGCAACTCGTGGCCGGGGGCGTGGCAGTGCTGCTCGTCGAACAGAACCTGCGCCTGACCGAGGCGGTGGCCGACCGGATACTCATCATGGCCCGCGGCCAGGTCGTGCATGACGACACCGCCGAGGCGTTCCGCGCCGCCGAGGACGAATTGCGCCATCGCTGGCTGAGCATGTGAGGGGAACAAAAATGCGTTTCGGCCCCAGGCAGGACCCCGCCCGCGCCGCCCGCTGGCGCGCCATCGGCCAATGGACGGGGGAGACGATGTTCGACCTGCTCGCCGCCCAGGCCACCCGCGCGCCGGACAAACCCGCCATCACCGACGGCATGCGCCAGATCACCTACGCCGAACTGCGCGACGCGACGGACCGCATGGCCGCCCGCTACCGCGCACTCGGCATCGAGGCCGAGGATGTGGTGGCCATCCAGCTGCCGAACTGGATCGAATTCGCCCCCGTCTTCTTCGCACTGGAGCGGATCGGTGCCGTCGCCGTCACCGTCTCCACCGATTTCCGCGCGCGCGAGTTGGAGTACATCCTGCGCTTCAGCGAAGCGCGCGGATTCGTGTGCTGCGGCAACTATCGTGGCTTCGACCATCTGGCGATGGCGGCCGAGCTGCGCGGCAAGCTCCCTGGCCTCGCCCTGGTGGCCAGCATTCGCGCCGAGCCCCGCGAGGGTGTCACCACGCTCGACCACACCCTGGCCGCACCCGGTCCACCCGGAAACTTCACACCCCACCGGCAGGCGCCGGATGCCGTGATGCGCATGGCCTTCACCTCCGGCACCACAGGCAACCCCAAGGGCGTCATGCACAGCCATGAGACCACCCTGCCTGCGGCACGCATTCTCAACCACGATCTCGGTCTCGGGCCGGATGACCGGATGATGACCTGGCTGCCGCTCGGCCTGAACTGGGGCTATCTCACCCTGGTGCAGGCGGTGATGGCCGGTGCCACAACAGTGCTGCTGGAACGTTTTTCCGCCGCCCCCGCGCTGGCGCTCTTGGTATCCGAACGCTGCACCTATGTCCCCACCGCGCCCGCCTCGCTCACCGCGCTGCTGGCCTTGCCCGGCATGGCCTCGGCCGATCTTTCGGCGCTGCGCCTGGTGGTGTCAGGCGGCGCCTCCGCCCCCGTCGAAACCATTCGTGCCTGGCGCGCAGCCGCCCCCGGCCATTTCCTTGAACTCTACGGGATGCTGGAGGATGGCTTTCACACCTACACCCGGCAGGATGACGACCCCGAGGAGGTCGCGGGCTCCGTCGGCCGTGTCGCCACCGCCATGGGCCTGCGACTGCTCGATGCAGATGGCGCCGACGTAGCCCCGGGCGCGGAGGGCGAAATCTGCGCCGAAGGCCCCTCCATCCATCTCGGCTACCACGCCAATTCAGCCGCGAATGCCGAAGCCTTCACCGGGGATGGCTGGTTCCGCACCGGCGACCTCGGCTTCATTGACCAACGCGGCAACCTGCGCATCAGCGGAAGGGTGAAGGAGATGATCAACCGCGGCGGCAAGAAATTCTTCCCGCGTGAGATCGAAGAGGTTCTCTACACCCACCCCGCCATCCTCTACTGCGCCATTGTCGGTCTGCCCGATGCGCGGCTGGGCGAGCGTGCCTGCCTTTGCATCGTCCCCCGCGCCGGCCATCCCGTGCTCGACCTTGCAGCAATTCTGGCCTTCATGGGCGATGGCTGGGCCACCTACAAACTGCCCGAACGCCTCGTCGTGATGGACGAGCTGCCCTTCACCCCCACCGGAAAAATCCAACGCCACAAGCTCGCGCAGGCCATCCTGGCGCGCGACCAGCAGGAGACCCAACAATGAACTACGATACCCTGCCGCATGTACTGGCCGACCGGCCGCACCCCCGCGTGCTCCGCCTTACCCTCAACCGGCCCGAGGCCCTGAACGCACTGACCCCAGACATGCACCGCGCACTCACAGAAGTCTGGCGCGAGATCGATGGGGATGACAGTGTGAGCGTCGTCATCATCACCGGCGCCGGCCGCGGCTTCTCGGCCGGCGGCGACCTCGATCTGGTCAACCGGATGATGGAGGATTTCGAGACCCGCATCCGCGTCTGGAAGGAGGCGCGAGAGATGGTCTACAACATGATCGGCTGCTCCAAGCCCATCATCTCCGCCATCAACGGCCCGGCGGTCGGCGCGGGCCTGGTGCTGGCGCTGATGGCCGACATCACCATCGCCGGCCATTCCGCCAAGCTGATCGACGGGCACACCAAGCTCGGTGTCGCGGCGGGCGATCATGCGCCGATCATCTGGCCGCTGCTCTGCGGCATGGCCAAGGCCAAGTACTACCTGATGACGTGCGAACCGCTGGATGGCGTCGAAGCCGAGCGCATCGGCCTCGTCTCCATGGCAGTGCCCGACGACGTGCTGCAGGACCGCGCACTGGCCACCGCGGTGCGCCTGGCCGAGGGCCCGCAAAGCGCGTTGCGCTGGACCAAGCATTCCATGAACCTCTGGCTGCAGCAGGCCCGGCCGATTTTCGAGGCGGCGGTGGCCATGGAATTCCTGGGTTTTTCAGGTCCCGAACTGCCGGAGGGCGTGGCCGCACTGCGCGAGAAGCGCAAGCCCGACTTCGTGCCGACCAGCCCGGTGTGAGCAATGGCCGTGCCAACGCGCCGAAGGCGGCGATCGAGGCGGGATTGATCCCCGCGGCTGGGTAGGATTGCCCGCCCTGCCCAGGCGTGAAAGCCTTCGCGCCAAACGGGGAAACAAAAGAGATGAACCGCACTGGTCTTCGCCGCCGCGCCATGGCGTTCGCCCTGGTTGTGGCACCGCTCGCCGCGCCGCGCGCCCAAACCTGGCCCACGGGCCCGTTGCGCATCATCGTCCCCTTCGGCCCCGGCGGCTCGACCGACATCATGGGGCGCCTGCTGGCCGGCGGCCTCAACCAGCGCCTGGGCGTGCCCGTGCTGGTGGAGAACCGGGGCGGTGCCGCCACCGCCATGGGCACCGAACTCGCCGCCCATGCCGCGCCGGATGGCCAGAACTGGATGGTCACCTCCGACAGCTTCGCCGTGCTGCCGGCGCTGGTGCCGCAGCTCGCCGTCGATGTCATGCGCGATTTCGCCCAGGTCACCCTCATCGCCAGCGCGCCAAACGTGATCGCGGTGCATCCATCCCGGCCCTGGCGCAGCCTGGCCGACATCATCGCCGCCGCCCGCGGTGGCCAGCTCAGCTACGCCTCCACCGGCAATGGCACCACAGGGCATCTTGCGATGACGCGGTTCTGCGCCGGGCAGGGCATCCGCATCGCCCATGCCGCCTATCGCAGCGGCGGCCTCGCACTGAATGACAGCGTGGCGGGCCATGTCGACATGATCATCGGCAGTGCTTCGCTGCTGGCTCCGCAGATCGCCGACGGCAGGTTGCGCCCCGTGGTGCAACTCGGCACCGCGCGACTGCCAGCGCTGGACACTGTGCCGACGTCAGCAGAGGCAGGCTTCCCCGAATTCCTGGCGGAAACCTGGTGGGGCGTGCTCGCCCCCGCGCGCACCCCCGCACCTGCCATCGCCGCGATGCTCGACGCCATCCGGGCCGTGTTCCGCGATGAGCGCATCGCGGCCCAGGTCACCCAAACCCAACAGGCGCGGCTGCGCCTCGACGGGCCGGAGCCGATGCGCGCCTTCCTCCAGGGCCAGGTCGACAGCTGGGGCGCCGTGATCCGCCAGCACAGCATCAGCGCCGATTGAGCCGCCATGCGCATCGCCCTGATCCATGCCGGCGCTGTCTCCATCCCGCCCATCGCCGCCGCCTTCGCTCGCGACTGGCCGGAGGCTGTGCTGATGAACCTGCTCGATGACAGCCTGTTCTCCGACCGCGGCGAGGGCACGCTGCCTGAGGGCATGACCCAGCGCTTCCTGGCGCTGGCCCGCTATGCCGTGGGCACCGACGCGCAGGGCATTCTCTTCACCTGCTCCGCCTTCGGCCCCTGCATCGACGTCTGCGCCGCCGCATTGGCGCCAGTGCCCGTGCTCAAACCCAATGAAGCGATGGTGGCTGCGGCCTGCGCGTCCGGCACGCGCATCGGACTGCTCGCCACATTCCCCGGCACGCTCGCCACCATGCCCGCGGAGTTTCCACCCGGAATCACCCTGGTGCCCCGCCTGGCCGAGGGCGCCTTCCAGGCGCTTTTGGACGGTGACATAGCCGAACATGACCGCCTGGTGGTTGCTGCCGCAAGGGATCTGGTGGATTGCGACGCCATCGCGCTGGCGCAGTTCAGCCTCTCCCGCGCCGCGCCGGCTGTCGAGCAGGCGCTTGGACGGGCCGTTCTGACCACGCCGGGCAGCGCGGTCGCCCGGCTGCGGGCGCTGCTCAATCCGCCCTGATCGCGCGTTCGCGGATCACCCGCGCCCAGATATCGAATTCCGAGTTCAGGAAGGTGCCGAACGCCGCCCGACTGAGCGAGGCGACCTCAATGCCCAGATTGTTCAGCATGCGCGCGCGCATCTCGGCCGGTGCCAGCGCCTCGGCCAGGGCGGCGTGGAAGGCATCGAGGATGGCCGGCGGCACGGCGGCGGGGGCGATGACGCACCACCAGGCGATCGCGTCGATGCCCGCGAGCCCTGCCTCGGCAGCCGTCTCCAGCCCCGGCAGCAGGGTAGAGCGCGTGGCGCCGGTCTGCACCAGCGGCCGCAGCACACCCTCGCGCACCATGCCGCCGATGGGGGCGGCCGAAGCGATACACAGGTCGATCTCGCCCGCCCGCACCGCCTGCACCAGCGGCGCGCCGCCCCGATAGGGCACATGGGTGGTGCGGAAGCCGCCCGACTGCTGCATCATTTCCATCACGAGATGGGCGAGCGTGCCATTGCCGCTGGTGCCGCAAGTGATGCGGTCGGGCGCGGCCTTCGCGGCGGCCATCAGCTCCGCCATGCTGCGCCAGGGCCGGGCCGCATGGGCGCAGAGCATCATCGGCGCGGTGCCGATCAGTGCGACGGGGGCCAGATCACGCCGGCTGTCGAAGGGTAGGTCCGGCACCAGCGCTGGCAGCGCTGCATGCACGTCCGAGACGATGAGAAAGGTCAGGCCATCGGGTGCGGCGCGCGCCACCACGCCGGTCCCGATGCCGCCGCTGGCACCGGTGCGGTTCTCCACCACCACCGGCACGCCAAGGCTGCGCTGCAGCGGCGCCTGCAGGCTACGCGCCACCAGATCCACGCTGCCGCCGGGCGGGAAGGAGACGATGAAGCGAATCGGCCCCGCCGGCCAGGCCGCACGCGCCGCGAAGGGCGTGGCAAGCGGGGCGGCGGCGAGCAGTCCAAGGTTGCGGCGGCGCATCACGTTGATCCTTCCTCGGCGGGGGTCAGTACAGCGCGCTGCGCGGCGGCCCGGCGCTGATCGTCGCGGCCAGCGCGTCGAGATGCAGCTTCAGGCGTTCGGCCCGCAGCGCGGTGTCGGGCCAGAGATTGTCGAATTCGCCCGGATCACTGATGTGGTCGAAGATCTCCCCCACGGGGTGGCCGTGATAGACGATCGACTTCATCCGTCCGTCGAAGACCATCGAGCCGTGGCTGTGGTCGGGATGGCCACCGATGCTGTCCTTGAACTCGCTGACGACATGCGCCTTGTGCTGATGCGGTTCGGCGCGGCCTTCGAGGATCGGCAGCAGGGAGCGGCCCTGCATCTGCCAGGGCGGCTCGAGGCCCGCGGCTTCGAGCAGGGTGGGTGCGATGTCGACCAGTTCGACCAGCGCATCGCTGGCCAGGTCGGCGCGGAACCGGCCGGGCTGCGACCAGATCATTGGCACCCGCACCAGCCCGTCGAAGAAGCGGCAGCCCTTCAGCACCAGGCCATGGTCACCCAGCATCTCGCCATGGTCGGAGTGGTAGAGCACGATGGTGTTCTCGAGTTGCCCGGTGGCGCGCAGCACATCCATGATGCGGGCGACCTGAGCGTCGATATGCTCGATCATCGCATAGTAGTTCGCCTTGACCTGCAGTGCGTCGTAATCCTCGGGCACATGACTGGCGACCTTGTCGTGGTCGCGCTCGGCGGGCGGCGGCGCCGGTGTGGCATGGCGGCGGATGGTCGGGTCCACCGGCTTCTTCTGCTGCTGGTCGACGGCCTCGAAGTCGCGCCAGCGCTGCGCGTCCGAGGCACGCCACAGCGGCAATGGCAGCGTCGCGGGGTCGATCCGCGCCAGCGCCTCGGGCGGCGCGTCGAAGGGCGCGTGCGGATCGAAGAAATTGAGCGAGAGGCACCAAGGCCCGTCGCGGCGGTCGGTGATGAAGCGCATCGCCATCTCGCCGCACCAGGTGGACTGATGCAGCGCCGCCGGCACGCCGGGGGCGCAGAAGGCGCCCTTGTCGCGATAGAGCGCCTGTGGATCGACCCGCTTCTCGTGCCGCAGCCAATGCTCGTAGGCGTCGCCGCGCGCCGCGTCCGGCGTGGGGTGATGGTTCCATTGAAAGACGCGGTAGCCATCATCGGCGCGCTTCTCGTGATACTTCGCCGCCGACAGGTGCAGCTTGCCGATCAGCCCGCAATCATAGCCGACATCGGCCAGAAGCCTGGTCACCAGCACCTCGCCAGGCGGGAAGAAGGCGTTGCCGTTGCGGTAGACGTGATGGCTCGCGGGGTAGCGGCCGGTGAGCATGGAGGCGCGCGAGGGCGTGCAGATCGGCGACTGCGTGTAGGCTCGGCGGAAGGCGGTGCCGGAGCCGCAGAGCGCATCCACCGCCGATGTGCGGATATGTGGGTTGCCGAGCGCTCCCACCGTGTCCCAGCGCTGCTGGTCGGTACAGATCCACAGGATGTTGGGCCGTTTTGTCATTCCACGCGCACCCCCGCCGCGCGCACCGCCTCGGACCACTGCGCGCGTTGCGCCGTGATCAACCTGGCGAAATCCTCGGCACTGCCAGGCGCGGCGGCGGCGCCGAGATCGGCGAGGCGGCTTTGCACCTCGGGCAATGCGAGCACCGCGCGCACTTCCGCATTGAGGCGGGCGACTATGGCGTCCGGCACCGCGGCGGGCGCCATGAGGCCGAACCAGCCCGGGGTGGCGAAACCCGCCAGCCCGGCCTCCTCCGCGCTCGGCACATCGGGCCACGCGGCGATGCGCGTGCCGCCCGCGACCATGATCGGGCGCACCCGCCCGCCCTGCACCTGGCCCGCGGTCTCCAGCGGGCTGGCGATCATCGCGTCCACCCGGCCGGCGGCGAGGTCCGCCACCGCCGGCCCGCCGCCGCGATAGGGCACATGCAGCACATCAATCCCGGCACGCAGCTTCAGCAATTCGAAGGCGACATGCGGCAGCGAGCCATTGCCTGGCGAGGCGTAGGTCAGACCACCCGGACGGGCCCTGGCGAGTTGCACGAACTCGGCAAGGCTGCGTGCCGGCAGCTCGGCGTTGACGAACAGCACATTGGGCGCGAGCACCAGCAGGGCGACCGGCCGGAAGTCGTGCACCGGGTCATAGGGCAGATTGGGATAGGCGAATTGCGTGATGACAAAGGGCGGCGGCGTCAGCAGCAGGGTGTAGCCGTCGGGCGCACTGCGGGCGACCTCCTGGGTGCCGATCACGGTCGCAGCGCCGGCTCGGTTCTCGACCACCACCGGTCGGCCGAGCCGCACCCCGAGATGCATCGCCACAAGGCGGGCGGAGACATCGGAGGCGCCGCCGGGCGCGAAGGGCACGATGATGCGCATCGACCGGGCCGGCCACTCGTCCTGCGCCAAGCTCTCCGACGCCGGCCAGCCGACGGCGACCGCAAGGCCGCGGAGCACGGTACGGCGGCGGGCCGCGACTGGCTTTGACATCCTCTGCTCCTGCGGCCTCTTCGCACTTCGTCCGGGCCGCTGGTCTCATGCTGGACGGGCTGCGAAACCAATGTCAACCGGCGGCGCGCGCCGTGTGGGTGGTGCACCAGAGGGAGCGGCATGCGAATGACGCTGGCGAGATCTTGGACATGTCGCTCCGGCAGCCTCGTCGGCCTATAGCCGGCAGAGACCCACAAAGCTGTCGGCGCGATCCTCAAAAATCCGCTCCTTGGTGACCAGGCCGAGTTCGCCATTCACCCGCTCCACCTTCAGCGCGAACCAGTCCTGGATCGGGTGCTGATTGCTGGCGAAACGGAACTTGCCGCGCACCGAGGCGAAATCCGCCCGCAGCATGGCCGTGCGGAAGCGCGCGGGGTCGATCGAGCCACCGGTCTGCCGCAGGGCCGCAGCAATCGACAATGCCGTGTCATAGCCCTGCTGCGCGTAATAGGTCGGCATGCGGTTGTAGCGGGCGCGATAGGCGGGCACGAAGGCGCGGTTGGCGGGGTTGTCGAAATCGCTGTTCCAGTGGCTGGTGAGGTTGATGCCCTCGGCCGCCGCCCCCAGCGCCGCCACCGTCGTCACATCCATGGAGAAATTCGGCAGCACCTGCGGAATGCCGAGATTGGCCTGGGCGTATTGCCGCAGGAAGGTGATGCCAAGGCCACCGGGATGGAAGTGGAAGACAGCATCCGGCCGTTGCGCCCGCAACTGCGCCATTTCCGAGCCGAAATCCGTCTGGTCCAGGCGGGTGAAAATCTCCTGCACCACCTCGCCCTTGTAGCCGCGGCGGAAGCCGGCCAGCGCGTCCCGCCCGCCGACATAATTGGGCGCCAGGATGGACATGCGGCGATAGCCCAGCTGGTTCGCCAATTCGCCCGCCGCCTCATGCGGCGTGTCGTTCTGCCATGTCACCACATAGTAGTTCCGGTGGCATTCGCGCCCGGCGAAGCTGGCCGGCGCGGTATTGGCCGAGATGTAGATCCCATCCGCATCCAACACATCGGGCGCGACCGCCACCAGCACATTGCTGAACACCACCCCGGTCAGCAGCCGCACGCCCTCGTTGCGCATCATGCGCTCGGCCGCGGCCTTGCCCTGGGTCGGGCGCAGCCCGTCATCCTCAACCAATAGCTGGATGGGTGTGCCGCCCAGCCGGCCACCCTCCTGCGCCAGGGCGAGTTGAAAACCGTCGCGGATATCCTGGCCAAGATAGCCGCCCGGACCCGACAGGGTGGTGATCATGCCGATTTTTTGTGCCGCCCCCTGCGCCAGTGCAGGCGCGGCCAGCGGGGTCAGAAGCAGTGAGCGTCTTGGAAAATTCATGATGGCCCTCGTGATCTCATGTCAGGATAAGCCCGGTCAGGTGGCGAGCGCCATCTCCACCCAGGCGGCATGGGCGAAGAGTGTCGCATCCCCATCCATCGCGCCCAGCAATTGCAGGCCCAGCGGCAGGCCTTCCGATTGCAGGACCGGCAGTGTCACCACCGGGCAGCCCAGCATGGAGCCGGGCACGACGAAGATGGGATTGCCGGTGGAGCCCAGCCCCACGGGCGCGGCGCCCGGCGCCGTCACACTCACCATGGCATCGCAACGCGCGGCCAGCGCCGCATGGGCCTGTCGCGCCGCCGCGCGTTGGCCCAGCAACGCCACATATTCGGCCCGGTTCATCCGGCCCTGCTGCGCGACGCGTTCCAGCGCGGAGGCGCTGAGGCCAGTCCGGTCGCGCGCCACGAAACCATTGAGCGGCCAGCGCCATTCCCAGGCGTTGATCCCCATGACGATGGCGAACGCCTCTTCCGTCGCCGCCTCCAGCGCCGCCAGTTCCGGCGTATCGTCCGCGGTCAGCACTTCGATGCCCAGCCGGTCCAGCGCGGCATGCAGCGCGGCCTTCCCATCCTCGGCCAGCAGCGGCCAGCCGGCGGTCTGCAACAGGGCCAGGCGCGCGGGGCGAAGTGGGGCGGGCGGCTCCACCGGGCCGTCGAGGCCGGCATAGCCCGGGTCGCCTCCCACCAGCCCGGCCACTGCGCGGGCCATGATCCAGGTGTCGCCCAGGGTGGCGCCCATCGTGCCCGTGGTGCTCTGGCTGAGATAATCCAGGCTGCCGCCGCGATTGATGCCGCCCACGCTGGGCTTGAAGCCATGAACCCCACAAAAACCCGCGGGCCGGATGATGGAGCCCACCACCTGCGTGCCCAGCGCGCCGGACACCATCCCCGCCGCCACAGCAGCCGCTGAGCCTGAGCTGCTTCCGCCCGGCGTCCGCTCCAGGTCCCAGGGGTTGCGGGTGCCACGCGGCTCGGAGGCTGCGAATTCCGTGGTCACCGTCTTGCCCAGGATCACCGCGCCCGCATCGCGCAGTGCCTGCGCGGAGGCGGCGGAGAAGCGTGGCTGATGCCCCTCGAAGAGGGCCGAGCCCATCTGGGTCGGCATATCATCGGTGTCGATGATGTCCTTGATACCCACGGGCATGCCATCGATGGCGGAGAGCGGATGGCCCGCCTTCCAGCGCACCGTCGCGGCATCGGCGGTGGCGCGCGCGCTGTCCACGGCGGTAACGGTGAAAGCGCCGACGCGCGACTCCCAGGCCTCGAGATTTTCGAGGCAGGCTTCGAGCAGGCTGCGCGGCGTGGCGCCGCCGCTGGCGAAGGCTTGGCGCTGGGTCAGGAATGGGGTGGTCTTGGGGGTCATTTCGGTTCCTCGTTCAGCGGGCAAAGCCGGCCATGGCGGCGTATTGGCCGCCGATCGCGGCAAGTTCCTCCCGCGCGATCACATCCTCCAGCCGGGCAAAGCCATTGGGGGCACGCTCGCCCACCGCATCCAGCACCCGTTCGGGCCCGCCCCGGCGATTGCTGTGGACGATGGCAGTGGTGGCGGGGCGGCGCTGCTGTTCGAAGGCGGCCAGGGCCTGGGGCGGCGTGCGCGTGGCCAGGAAATCGGCCAGGCACACGGCGTCGAGCACGGCCTGCGAGGCGCCATTGCTGCCCACGGGGTACATGGGGTGCGCGGCATCGCCCATCAGGGTCACCCGGCCCTGGGTCCACCAGGGCAACGGATCACGGTCGGCCATGGGGTATTCCCAATTCTCCGGCGTGGCGCGGACCAGCGCCTCAACGTCGAGGCCGGGGATGGCGAAGCGGCGGACATGCGGCAGCAGCTCCTCCAGCGAACCGCGGCGCGACCAGTCCTGACGCCCCGGCGGCGGAGCGGTGCCATCGCCGTGGCGCACGCAGATCACCCAATTGGTCAGCCGCATATCCGGTGAGGCACCCGCCGCGATGGGATAGAAGATCAGCTTCTCGGCCATGTCGCCGGCTACCAGCATGGCCTCGCCGCCACGCCATTCCGGCCAGTCCACCGCGCCGCGCCACATCCGGATGCCGGACCATTTGATGCCGCCATCATCGGGATGCAGCAGGCTCCGCAGGGCGGAGTGGATGCCGTCACAGCCGATCAGCACATCGCCGCGCGCGCGCACCACCTCGCCCGCGCCGGTCTCGAAGCTGGCGGTGACGCTGTTGGGATGCTGCTTCACCGAGACCAGCCGATGCCCCGCCCGCAGCGCCGCGCGCGGCAGCCGCCGGGCAGCGGCGCGCCACAGCACGCCATGCAGCCGGCCGCGATGGATGGAGAATTGCGGCACGGGGTGGCCGGCATGCATGCCGCGCGGCTCGGTCCAAATCTCCTGGCCGAGGCGGTTCATATAGGTCAGCGTCCGGGTGCGGATCGCCACCGCGTCGAGGTCGTCGAGAAGATCGAGCTTCGCCAGCTCGGCGATGGCATGCGGCAGGATGTTGATGCCCACGCCCAGCTCGCGCACCTCCCGCGCCGCCTCGAAGACGGTGCAGGCGATGCCGCGGGCGCGCAGCGCCATGGCCAGCGCCAGGCCACCCACGCCACCGCCGGCGATCAGCACCCGCATGAGGATCAGGCGCCCGGCGGAGGCGGCAGGAATTCCACGCCATGGGCCGCGCTGATCTTCACCACCTCCGCCGGGTCGGTCAGCCCGTGCAGCTTGGTGAAGAGGTCGTAGAGATCAAGCGCCGGCGCCACCCAGAACAGCGCCCGCACCGCGCTGCCGGATTTATTGAAGATGCCATGCGCCCCGCCGCGCGGCAGGCGCACCAGGTCACCGGCCACGGCGGTGATCTCCGCGCCATCCAGCCAGAGATCGAACTTGCCCTCAAGCACGCGGATGTATTCATCCTGCTCGGGATGGATATGCGGCGGCACGAAGGTGCCAGGCGGGAAGAGCGTGTCGAAGGCGAAGGAGGCGGCACTCAGCTGCACCGGCTTGTAGGTCTGGCCCAGGATGTCCCAGACCACGCCGCACAGCCCCTCGCCCGCCGGGGTGACGCCCGCTGTTTCCTTCATCATGGTCATGTCGCTCGCTTCCTCTTTTGGATGATGTGTCTGGTGAGGTGCAGCGTGCCCGTGCGAGCGACGGCGTCAAGCTCTACCACGTGAGCCTGCGCTGGGCGCGTGCACAATGGAGCGGCACCCATCACACCGGCCTGGGATCGAAGCGCTTTGGTGAACACCCTGAAGCTTTTCCCAGCGCTGCGCTCCATCGCCCGAACCCGACTACCCTATTCGCATGAATTCCACCGTCAGCTGATCGAACTGATGCGCGCTCCCTCCGTGCCCACGACGCCATGGCCGAGAGCGTCTTCTCCACCCTGGAGGAGGTGCTGTTGAGCCGGAGCAGGTTCACCTCGCAGGCCTGCGCCCAGATGGCGTGCTTCAGCTGCATAGAGGGCTCGTACAACCCGGCAAGCCTTCATTGTAGCCTGAGCTACTGATCTCCCATGACCTCCGAAGCGGAACGGGAGGCAGACCTGACAGCGACCTGGGCCGCAAGCCCGAAGGCCGTCCAGTGAAACGAGGCAACCGAACCTGAGTATTGAGGTCAGCGCGCGCACGGCGTTAGGATCATCACGCGCGCGCCCTGCCCGCGATGCCGGAGGACGCCAATGCTGCCCCTCACCCGCACCCTTTTCACCCAGCGCAATACCCTGTGGGTGACCGACGGCACCCCGGGCGGCACCCAGGCGCTGTTCCCCGATCCGCCGGCCGCATTCAACTTCACCGCGATGACCCAGCCCTTCGCCATCACCGGCGGCTGGGTCTTCGGCGCCACCACCTCGGCGCTCGGGCGCGAGCTCTACTTCAGCGATGGCACCGCGGCCGGCACTCGGCTGCTTCTGGACATTTTCCCTGGCACCTTCAACGGTGTCTTCGGCACCGGGCCGTCCCTGCCGGACGGCCGGATGCTCTTCAACGGCACCAACGCAGCGCTGGGCAGTGAGCCCTGGATCACCGACGGCACCCCGGCCGGCACGAAGCCGCTGAAGGACATAAACCCAGGCAGCGGCGATTCCGACCCCAACCAGTTTTTCGCCGCCAGCTCCGGGCTGATCTATTTCACCGCCACAACACCGACGCTGGGCAGAGAGGTCTATGTCACCGACGGGACCGAGGCCGGCACGCGGCTGCTGCTGGATATCATGCCCGGCGCCGCCAGCCACTTTCCCGGCTCCTTCGGCGAGATCAATGGCCGGGTGGTATTCGTGGCCGATAACGGCAGCATGGGCCGGGAGATGTTCGTGACCGATGGCACCGCGGCCGGTACGACCCTGCTGGCCGACCTGTTTCCTGGCATCAGCAGTTCCACGCCGGGGTCTGGCTTACGCGTGGGCGACAGATATGTGTTTACGGCCCGCACCGGCACCACCTTTCAAGAACTCTTCGTCACCGATGGCACGGCGGCGGGCACGGCACTGCTGAAGGACCTCAACCCGGGGCCGGGCGGTTCTTTCCCCAATCAATTCACCCGCTTCGGCGACAAGCTCCTGTTCCAGGCGAGCGTGGACGCGACGGGGACGGAGCTGTTCATCACCGACGGCACCGCTGCCGGCACCGTGCTGTTGAAGGATTTCATCTCGGGCAGCGGCAGCAGCTCGCCACAGAATTTCTCGGTCATCGGCAATCGGGTGCTGTTCTTCGCCAGCACTACGACGACGGGAAGGGAGCTCTTCGTCAGCGACGGCACCACCGCCGGCAGTGTGCTGCTGAAGGATATCAACCCCGGCAGCGGTGACGGCATCACCAATGCAGACCAGTTCAGTCAGGTCGTGAACGGCCATCTGCTGTTTTCGGCCAATGATGGCGGCGGCGATGATATCTGGATCAGCGACGGAACGGCCGCTGGCACCATGCTGCTCAAGCAGTTCAACGAGGCCAACAGCTTCTTCGCCCCCAGCGACTTTCAGCAGGCAGCGCCCAACCGCCTGATTTTCAGCGCGGCCGACGCCAGCAACGGCACCGAACTATGGGTGAGCAACGGCACCGCCGCCGGCACCACCATGCTGGCCGACCTCGCCCCTGGAGCCACCTCCTCCAGCCCCAGCAACTTCACCCGCCTGGGCGGCTTCACCCTCTTCACCGCGCTCACCGCCGAAAATGGGCGCGAGCTCTACCGCACCGACGGCACGGCCGCGGGCACGGTGCGGATCAGCGACATCGCGCCCGGCGCGGCATCGGGAATCAGCGCCGGCACCCGCCTGGTGGTGGTAGGCGACAGAGTGGTCTTCGCCGCGACCGATGGCAGCCGCGGCACCGAGCTCTGGTCGAGCGACGGCACCGCGGCCGGCACTGTGCTGTTGAAGGATATCTTCACGGGCGCCACAGGCTCCAGCCCTGTCGAGTTCACCGCACTCGGCGGCCGCGTGGTCTTCGCCGCCACCTCCGCCACGGAAAACCGGGAGCCATGGGTGACGGATGGCACGGCGGCCGGCACGCTGCTGCTATCGGACATCATCAGCGGCAATACCGGCTCCTCCCCCACCGGCTTCACCGCCAGGGATGGCCGGGTGTTTTTTACCGCCTACGACCCATCCAGGGGCCTCGAGCTCTTCGCCACCGACGGCACACCCGCCGGCACCGCGCTGGTCGCCGATATCGCGCCGGGCGTGCAGGATGGCGCGCCGGATCGGCTGGCAGCGCTGGAGGGGCGGCTGATCTTCGCCGCCACCCAGTCGACCACCGGGCAGGAGCTCTTCGTGCTGCCGGCTGGCGGCGGCCCCGCCACGCTGGTGAAGGACATCAACCCCGGCATCGAGGGGAGCCTGATCGGCCCCATCACCACCCTGGGCGGGCGGGCCTATTTCAGCGCCAATGATGGCGCGACCGGCAATGAGCTCTGGGTGAGCGATGGCACTCCCGGCGGCACGTTTTTGCTCAAGGACCTCAATGTGGGCGCGGGCAGTTCCAGCCCCGGCAACCTGCAGGCCTTCGGCGGCAAGGTACTCTTCACCGCCTTTACCCCAGCCACCGGCAACGAGCTGTTCATCACCGACGGCACCACGGCCGGGACGAAGTTGCTGGCCGATATTCGCCCCGGCACCATCTCCTCGGGTCCCGCCGAGTATGAGCAGCTCGGCGGCTTCCTGTATTTTTCCGCCACCGATTCCGATTTCGGGCGGGAGTTGTGGCGCACAGATGGTACCAAAGACGGCACCACCCAGGTGGCGGATATCGCGGTCGGCATCGGCTCCAGTTCGCCCAACGGCATCACCGCCGTGCCTCTCTTCGCATCCCTTCCACTGGCGCCGCCAGTGGCGACAAGCCTGACGCTGGGCGGGGTGGGCTTCGCTGTGCGCGGCACCGCGGGGCCGGGCCAGCTCGTCACGCTGACGCGTAGCGAGGGCAATTCCGCCAGCGTCCTTGCAGCCAGCGATGGCGCCTTTCAGGTCGTGATCCCCAACACGCCCTCTGTCGCCGGGGTGCCTGGCACCCTCAGCATCGCCGCCTCCGAGGTGGATGGGCTGCAGCGGGTGTCGGCCTCCATCGCCCTCGTCTCCGTCACCACCGGCGGCAATTTTTCGATCGTCATGGATGTCCAGGCGCTGACACGCATCGCGCTGAACGCGGCGGGTGGCAACGACACGCTGCGCGGCGGCATCGGCGATGACACATTAGACGGCGGCGCGGGTGCGGACAGATTGGTAGGCGGCGGTGGCTATGACTTCGCCAGCTACGCCTCGGCCGTCGGCGGCGTCACCGCGCGGCTGGACTACCCCTCCCTGAACACCAGCGACGCGACGGGCGACACCTATACCGGCATTGCCGGCCTTACCGGCAGTGGCTTCGCCGATGTCTTGGTGGGCGACGGGAATGCCAATAGCCTCTATGGAAGTGGTGGTGCCGATTATGTGGCGGGGCAGGCCGGCAACGACATGTTGTTCGGTGAGGCCGGCAACGACATTCTCGATGGTGGCGCGGGCAACGACACGCTCGATGGAGGCACCGGCGATGACATCCTGGATGGCGGCGCTGGCCCGGACAGCCTGATCGGCGGGGGCGGCGTCGACCTGGTCAGCTACTTCAGCGCCACAACAGCCGTCACCGCCCGGCTGGATCTCCCCGCTCAGAATACCGGCGACGCGGCAGGTGACACATACATCGGTATCAGCAGCCTGTCCGGCAGCGGTTTCGCCGACGTCTTGGTGGGCGACGGAAATGCCAACAGCCTCTACGGAGGTGCCGGCGGCGATTACCTGGCCAGCGTAGGCGGCAACGACCAGCTGTTCGGCGACGCCGGCAACGACATACTCGATGGCGGCGCGGGCAACGACACCCTGGATGGCGGCATCGGCAATGACACGCTGGATGGCGGCGCTGGCGCAGACAGCCTGATCGGCGGCGGCGGCTTCGATCTGGTCAGCTATTTCAGCGCGGCAGCAGGCCTCAGCGCACGGCTGGATATCCCCGCGCTGAACACCGGGGACGCGGCGGGCGACACCTACACTGGCATCACGGGCCTGTCCGGCAGCGGCTTCGCCGACGTCTTGGTGGGCGAGGGAAATGCCAACATCCTATACGGCGGCGCCGGCGGCGATTACCTGGCCAGCGTAGGCGGCAACGACCAGCTATTCGGCGACGCCGGCAACGACATACTCGATGGCGGCGCGGGCAACGACACCCTGGATGGCGGCATCGGCGATGATACCCTGGACGGCGGTGCCGGCGCAGACAGCCTGGTCGGTGGCGGCGGTTCCGATCTGGTCAGCTATTTCAGCGCGACTGCAGGCCTCACCGCGCGGCTGGATATCCCTGCGCTGAACACCGGGGACGCGGCGGGCGACACCTACACCGGCATCACCGGCCTATCCGGCAGTGGTTTAGCTGATGTCCTGGTCGGCGACGTAACATCGAATAGCCTCTATGGCGGCGGCGGCGGTGACTACCTGGCGGGGCTTGGTGGCAATGATCTGCTGCCCGGTGAAGGCGGCAACGATACGCTCGATGGTGGTACCGGCAACGACACCCTGGATGGCGGCATCGGCAATGACATCCTGGACGGAGGCGCCGGCGCGGACAGCCTGATCAGCGGAGGCGGCGTCGATCTGGTTAGCTATTTCAGCGCCACAACTGGCGTTACTGCCCGACTGGACATCCCTGCGGTGAACACTGGAGACGCGGCAGGCGACATCTATACTGGCATTGCCGGCCTGTCCGGAAGCGGCTTCGCCGACGTGCTGGTGGGAGACGGGAATGCCAATAGCATCTATGGCAGCGGCAGTGGTGATTACCTGGCGGGGCTGGCTGGTAACGACCAACTCTTCGGCGATGCCGGCAACGATACGCTCGATGGCGGTGTGGGCAACGACACGCTGGACGGTGGCATCGGCAATGACATCCTGGACGGCGGCACCAGCGCGGACAGCCTGATCGGCGGGGGCGGCTTTGACCTGGTGAGTTACTTCAGCGCTGTAACAGGCGTCACCGCGCGGCTGGATAACCCCGCGCTGAACACCGGTGACGCAGCGGGCGACACGTATACTGGCATTTCCGGCTTCTCCGGCAGCGGCTTCGCCGACCTTCTGGCGGGTGACGGCAATGCCAACAGCATCTTCGGCGCCGGCGGCAACGATACGTTGACCGGCGGCGCTGGCATCGATTCATTCGGGTACAACACCCCGGGTTTCGGCACTGACGTGGTGACAGATTTCGCCACCACCGCGGCAGCGGGGGCCAACCACGACTTTCTGGATTTCCGCGGCATTGCGAATCTGGGTTCCCCCACCTTCAATCAGGTCGGCGCAGATACGCACGTGGTGACCAACCAGGGCACAGTGATCCTACAGAACATTACCGCCAGCACCCTGGTGGGGGGCGATTTCCTGTTCTGACACATTCGCCACAATGATGTTTTGATGGTTGCGCCTGCCACATGGCTGAACCGCGCTCGGTCAGCAAGGTCGTCGCCTTGCGCTTGAACTCTCGGCTGAACAATCGTCGCTGCAGGGAAACCTCCGGTAGGGTGGAAAAACCTTATCTCGGTGTCGCCAACCAAGCAGCAGACCAGTGGCAGCGTGGCCGCGATGGTCGTTTTCTATGCCAACCGGGGTCAGACGATTTTCGCCCACATACCGGATGGCATAGGACCGATGCGCGCGGGCCGCGCGTGCGCCATCGCGATGACATGCGCGCAGCGCAACACCGCGGTTGCCAATATGGCGACAATGGCGAAGACCATTCCCGGCATCGGACGTCTGCCCTGGAACACGCTGGTTGGGCCAGCAGGCATGGCGCAGGCACGGGTCGCACGCGTCAACACGATGACCCGCCGAGCACTGGGGAGCGCCGAGATGACGCAGAACCAGGCCGACGTCAGTCCCCCGGTACCTGGTGGACCACGGCTGAGGAGGCCACCGCCTTCCACGCGGCCCAGACCACGATGCTGGCCCCAATCATCGGGGCTTCGGGTGCGCAGATGGAGTGCAGCTTCGGCGTGCAGGCCGACCGGCGACGTCCGGTCAAGGAGGCCCGGGGCCAAGTCGCGCTCAAACCGTACTCGCCAGCCGCCAACGTCAAATGGCCTGCTGCCGGTTTGGTGGACACCGAGATAAGGTTTTCCAACCCTATCGGAGGTTTCCATGCAGCGACGAGTGTTCAGCCGGGAGTTCAAGCTTGAGGCGGTGAAATTGGTGACCGAGCGGGG